>Ga0183095_10321_pt1 | contig 195457 bp, 169 predicted proteins | sample BioMet4_FD_130346 | JGI IMG/M metagenome (GOLD analysis project Ga0183095, IMG submission 130346) | Microbial communities from bioreactor (seeded with sewage sludge) at LBNL, California, USA - Biofuel metagenome 4 (v2) (version 3) | ecosystem: Engineered > Bioreactor > Anaerobic > Unclassified ...
TTTTTTCAACTTGCTTCGTGCCGCCGTTGCGGCCCGACCGTGTGCGGCTTTCCGTACGCGGAGTCGGACTTTCTATCCGTCCCCGCCCGGTCCGTCAACACCTTTTTTTCAACCTGCCCGAACCGCCCTTGCGGCCCGTCCGTGTCCCGGCTTCCCGGACGCGGAGTCGGGCTATCTACCCGTCCCCGCAACCACCGTCAACACTTTTTTTCAACTTCCCGCCGCCGTCGCGCAAACGTCACGTTCCCGTGCAGCGGAAGTGGACAAATACCCAGACCGGCCTCGCCTGTCAACAGCCCTGGCCAAATTTTTCTTCTCCAAGCGCAAAGCTCCCCGGATTCATTATAAAAAAACAGCAGATCCGGTCGCCCCGCCTTTGCCCGTCCCCCCAAAACGGCCCCGGGCGTGACCAGCCTGCGCCACGAACCGGCTTCCCGGACCGCCAGCCCGCCTTTTGGCCTGGACCCTGCAAGATATCCCGGCAGGGCGGCAAGCTTTGCCGCACCGGCCCCACCTTCAGGACGATGGGGGGGCTGCGAGCGGCCGCAGGCCACGACATCGGACAGCGTCCCACCGGACGTGGCCCCCTGGCGTGCGCACGGTGGGCAATTCCTGCCGCTCCCGGCGACAAGGATGGTGCATATGGGATCGATTTGGACCGGCCTTACTGGGCTTAGTACCTATAGCGACGCCATTGCCGTCGTGTCCAACAACCTGGCCAATACCAATACCACGGCGTTCAAGTCCTCGCGGGTGCTCTTTTCCGATTTGGTGAGCGAGTTGGCCGGCGGCACGTCCGATGGCAGTCAGGTCGGGAGCGGCGTCGGCGTAGGCAGCGTCTCCCTCACCACCTCGACGGGCGGCTACACGCCCACCAATTCGACCCTGGACATGGCCATCGACGGCGAGGACGGCTATTTTCAGGTCCGCAACACCATAAGCGGCAAGGCTTATTATACGCGGGCCGGATCGTTCAATTTCGACACCAACGGCTATCTCGTCAACTCCCAGGGACTGCGCGTCCAGGGCTGGGAAGTCGATCAGGCGGCCATAACCGCCGCCGACAAAGCCGGCACCACCCTTCCCGAGGTACCGGCCACGGGAACCCAGACCGACATCCAGATCAAGGATTTCACCCTGCCCGCCAAGGCCACCGGCTCGATCAGTCTCGTCACCAATCTCGACAGCGAAACCGACATCAGAGACACCGACGCCACCGATCCCTACTTCTCCATGTTCAAAAGTTACGATGCCACCAGTGGCACCCTGGCCTCCAACGCCGACTATTCCACCAGCATCACGGCCTACGATTCCGAGGGGGCCAGTCACGATCTGACCGTCTCCTACAAGAAGGCCGCCACCGAGAACGGCAAGCAATACTGGGAATACATGGTGACCATGGACCCGAGCGACGACGGGAATTCCACCACTTCCGGAACGAGCAAGGCCGGCGTGCTCATGATCGGCACCCTGACCTTCGCCTCGGACGGCACCCTGGAAAATCAGACCGCCTATACGCTGGCCAACAACGCCACGGATGCGACCAGTCTCTCCTCGTGGACGCAGGCGACGATCGCCACGGCCGACGGTGTGCCGGAATTTTCCGCCACCTTCCTTTCCGCCTCCAGCGGCTCCGTTCTGGCCTCCCAGACCATCGAATTCAAGGACGGCCTCACGGTCGCCGGCGGCTCGTGGAGCCCCAACAACCCGACCACCGCCGCCGGCATCGGCACCAGCGCCGCCGCCAACGCCGGCTACGACGTCAACAAGACCACGAACGACGCCACCTCCACCACCAACTACGCCACCACCTCGTACACGCTGCGCTCCAAGGCCGACGGCTACACCTCGGGCACCTTCAAGAGCGCCTATGTGAACGACGACGGCGTCATTTCCGGCATGTTCAGCAACGGGCAGTCCAAGGCCCTCTGGGTGCTGTCCCTGGTCGATTTCACCAACAAATCCGGGCTTACCAGCGAGGGCAACAACCTCTATTCCGCCACTTCGGACGCCGGTGTCATGACCACCGGACGGGCCAACAGCGGCAAATTCGACGGCGTGGTCGGCAACACCCTCGAATCGTCCAACGTGGATCTGGCCAAGGAAATGACCAACCTCATCATCTTCCAACGGGCCTTCGAATCGAACTCCAAGGTGGTGACCACGGCGGACGAGATGATGCAAAAGGCCATGCAGATCGTGAAGTAACGCCCCGTGCCAGGGGTCCGGGGGCATGCTGCCCCCGGTCGCCGGAGGCGTTTTCCCCCTCCGTCCCTCTCCCGTCCCCCTAGGCGGCGCCGTACTGCTTGCGCCACTCGTCGAGAAAGAGAAGCGACGTCTCCAGCGGCGTCAGTTCGCCCTGCCGGGAGCGGACGGCCCAGATCAAATCGTCGAAACACACGTCGGCCGGCAGGGACAACCGGGACAACAGGGCCGCCACCTCCCCGCGCATCGCCTCGGGCAGCGCGGCCAGCGCCCCCGATGCGTCCCGGGACCGCCTGGGCCAGTCGGGCAGCCGGGCGGCGGCAAAAGCGAGCAGGGTTTCCATGCGGGCGGCGTAGGTGTGGTCCGTCAGGGCCCGCTGCCGGGCCCGGGCGGCAAAGGCGGCCCGCGCCTCGGGATGGGCCAGGAAATACGCCAGCCGTTCCTTGAGCTCCGGCAGGCTCCCGAACTGGGCCAGCTCGTCGTCGTCAAAAAGCTCCGGCAAAAGCGTCCGCCGGTCCACCAGCTGGAAGGCCCCGCACAGGGCCAGCTCGAAGGTGCGGGGATTGACGAAATCGCCGCCCGGCACCGGATCGTCCGTGGACAGGCTGGAGTGCAGGTTGAGATTGACCGTGGCGGCGTTGAAGATTTTGACCGTTTCCTCGGTGTCCACCCGCCGGCCGCCGAGGCGCACCCGGGCCGCCAAGTCGGTGTCCCCCTCCCATTCGCTGCCGAAAATCCCCAGATCCACGCCCGCGAGTTCCCGAAAAGCCAGCCGGCGGTTGGGATAGCCCGCCCCCATGAACGAGACTTCGGCCCCGTATCGCCGCCGCTCCACCGGCGTCAGCGCGAGGGGACGGTGCACGGCCGGATCGGCGGCCAGCGGCAGGTAGAGCACGTTTTTCTGACCGATGGCGGCCAGTTTTTCAAAAAACGGCTCCTTCTGGATCACGGCGAACAGATCGTAGAACGGGGCGAAGGCCTGCCAATAGGTAAAAAGCCGGTGGTCCTCCACAAACCACATGGCCGTGGCCACGCCGTCGCGCCGCAGACGCTTGAGCACCTGACGGGAAAGCGGGGCCTGGGCCAGGGCCAGCACCAGATCCGGGCAAAAGGTCTCCACCTTGGCGGCCACGGCCTGAGACACCGTTTGGAGAAAACTGTTTTCCAGATATTCCAGCCGGTCGGACGTCACCCGCAGGGCCTTTAACGCCGTGAAGGCGCTATGGAAGGCCGGGGCCTCGAACACCTCCACCGTATGGCCGAGCCCGGCCAAGGCAGCCGCGCACGAACGGCCCACGGGCAGCGACCCCCCGTACATGGGCAAGACAACCAGCATCCGCAGTCCGCGCGGCGCGTCCATGCTCACCACTCCCCGGCCGCCGGCCGACCGGGCGGCGGCAGCATCCAGTCCGATTCCACGGTCAAGGCCTGGACCAGCGCAGGCGAGAGATCCGCGGCCAACGGCAGGTCGCTCCCGAGCCGCCGGGCCACCAGCGCCCGCACGGCCGTGCGGCTCCCCACGGTCGGATCCTCGCCGGCAACCGGCCGGCACAACGTCCCCAAGGCGTCGCAATCCGTGACGTAGCCGACCAATCCGGACGGCACCGCCGCCTTGGTCGAACCGGCCACCAGCCGGCACAGCCCCGGATCGGCCAACGGGGCCAGACAGGCCAGCGCATTGGGGCACGGCGCCGCTTCGAGGCAGGGGGCGCACTCGGTCACCGCCTGCCATACCCGGTGGCCCGCCCCGTACGGACCGGTTTCGTGACACCAGGCCGAGGACAAAAAAAAGGCCATCACCGGCACGCCCAGGGCCGCCGCCAAGTGCATGACCCCGGTATCCGGCGTCACCAGCACGGACAGACCGGTCAAGGCATCGATCAGGCCGGGCAGGTCCGTTTGGCCGGTCAAGTTCCGGCAGGCTCCGGCCACGGCCGGATCGAGCCGGCGCAGCAGGGCCCTGGCGGCCGGAGCCTGCGCGGCCGTGCCGAAAAGCAGCACCCGCCGGCCGCCCGTGGCCCGAAAAAGCGTGCGCACCACCGGGGCCAGGATCTCCGGGGGCAGCGACCGGCGGGCCTCCCGGCCGGCCAGGGCCACCCCTACGCCGCCATCTCCGGCCACGGCCGGCGGATTGACCGTCCGGGCCGCCACCGGCCGATCGGCCAGATGGGCCCAGATGTCGGCCAGATTGATGCCGGCCCCGCGCCGGTCCCGGGCCAGGCGAAAGACCAGCCGCAACAGGGCATCCTTGTCCGGCTGGCCGGCGTGCAGGCGGTAGCCGCGCTGGATCTCGGGCGGAAACATGGCGGCCACGGCCATGGCCAGAGGCGAAAAATTGAGGCAGTAGACCGCTTCGAAACACAGGCCGGCCAGCTCGGCAAATACCGTCCGGGCCGCGGCCGCGGCGGCGTCGTCCGGTTTGCGGTGGACGGCCAGCCCGTGGACCGCGACCTCGGGATAGAGCCGCCGGGCCAATCCGAGCAGGGACGTATCCACCACCAGATGCACCTCGCCGCCGAGCGGACGGACGTCCCGAGTCAGCGTGGCCAGCAGCCGCCGCGTCTGGACCAGATCCCCGAAGCGGGCCAATTGCAAAACGAGCATCCGTTTCATGGCAAACCGCCCCCGGACCTTGCGTATGCGGTCATGTGAAAAAAAGCCCTTTCCGGCTCCTTGTTTCTTCTGCTATAAGCAACTTCCATGCGGTATTATCCCATCTTCGTCAATCTCCAGGGCAAACGCTGCCTGGTGGTAGGCGCCGGCCAGGTCGGCCGACGCAAGATCACCGGTCTGGCCGAGAGCGGCGCGGCCGCCATCCTGGTGGTTGATCCGGGACTGCCGCCGGAGCTGGCCGAACAATTGTCCGGCCTTCCGGCCGTGACCCTGGCCGCACGGCCCTTTGCCCCGGATGACCTGGACGACCGTTTCCTGGTCATCGCCGCCACCGACGACGAGGAGCAAAACTGGACCATCAGCCGGGAATGCGCAAGGCGGGGCATTCTCTGCAACATCGTGGACCAGCCGGAAAAATGCTCCTTTATCGTGCCGGCCCTTTTCACCCAGGGCGAACTCACCGTGGCCATCTCCACCGGCGGCGGCTCGCCGGCCCTGGCCCGCAAGATCCGGCAAGGACTGGGCGAATTTCTGGGCGGCGAATACGGGACGCTGCTCGTGCTCATGGGCCGCCTGCGGCCGCTGGTCCTCGATCTCGGCCTGGGCAGCCCGGCCAATGCCGCCATTTTCCGCCGTCTGGTCGATTCGAAACTCATCGACGCCCTGGGACGCGGCGACGCCCAAGCGGCCGAAGCCATCCTTCGGGACATCCTGCCTGCCGCGCTGGCCGACCAGGCGTCCGCCCTCGTTTCAGGAGCCCTTGACCATGCAGGCGACTAACATCCTTTTTTTCCTGGTCCTCGCCGGCTATTTCCTGGGCGCCACCCTGTATCTGCTCGGCATCGTGGCGGCCAAACCCGGTCTGCGCCGCCTGGGCAGCCTGTCCACGGTGGCCGGATTCGTCCTGCACACGGCCGATCTGCTGGTGCTGCTCGGCCTGAAGGGCGGGACGGCGCTGCTCTCCGGGGAGTTCTACGTCAGCCTGCTCGCCTGGAGCCTGCTGGTCATCTTCCTCTTTCTCTGGTGGCGGCTGCGCCTGGAAATGCTGGGCCTTTTGGCCGCGCCGCTGGCCCTGTTCCTGTTTCTGTCCTCCCAGGCCGTGACCGCAAGCCGGATGCCCCTGCCCAAACTCCTGGGCGGCCTGTTCTTCGGGCTCCACATCGGGGCCCTGTTCCTGGCCATCGCACTTTTGGCCATGGCCTGCGGCGCCGGCGCGGGCTATCTCTTTCTCGAACGCAAGATCAAAACCAAAATCAAGGTGGCCGGCTTCGCCAAGACGTTGCCGTCTCTGTCCACCTGCGACGCCGTCAACCGCTGGGCCGTGGCGGCCGGATTTCCCCTCTACACGGTGGGGCTCCTGTCGGGATTCATCTGGGCCGATTTCACCTGGCACCGCATCTTTTCCTTCGACCCCAAGGAAATCACGGCCATCGCCATCTGGCTGCTGTTCGCCTTCCTGTTTCACCAACGCATGTTTCTGGGCTGGCGCGGTCGCAAGACGGCCCGGCTGGCCATCTGGGTCTTCAGCCTGAGTCTCGTGTCCATGCTGGGCATCAACTTTTTTATGCCAACGCATCATAGCTTTGCGCGATATATCGATGGAACAACAGATCTCCCTGTTCGGACTCAACCATAAGACCGCCGATGTGGCGATCCGGGAGGCCTTTTCCTTAACCGACCACCCCGGACTCGGCGAATTATTGGTCCATGGTCCAGCGCGACTGCACGAAGCGCTTGTCCTTTCCACCTGCAACCGGGTGGAAGTCCTGGTGGCCGACACGCCGGGAAACGATCCCGGTCCGGCGGTGCGCGCGGCCTGGGCCGAGGTGTGCGGCCGGCCCGAAACGGAACTCGCCCCCCATCTCTACGCCCACCGGGGCCTGGACGCCGTGGACCACCTCTTCACCGTGGCCTCGGGCCTCGACTCCATGGTCCTCGGCGAACCGCAGATCCTGGGCCAGCTCAAGGCCGCCTACCGGGCGGCCGTTGCGGCCGGGACCTCGGGCGTCATTTTAAACCGCCTGTGCCACAAGGCCTTTTTCGTGGCCAAGCGCGTCCGCTCGTCCACGGGCATCGGCGCCAGCGCCGTCTCCGTGAGCTATGCGGCCGTGGAGCTGGCCAAACGCATTTTCGGGGAAATGACCGGCAAGACGGCCATGCTGCTCGGCGCCGGGGAAATGGCCGAACTGGCGGCCCGGCACCTGGTTTCGGCCGGCGTTTCGCACATCCTGGTGGCCAACCGCACCTTCGCCCGGGCCGAGGAGCTGGCCGGCCGGTTCAAGGGCCGGGCGGTGGCCTTCGAGGCCTTCCGGGACCGCCTGCCCGAAGCGGATATCGTCATCAGCTCCACGGGAGCGCCGGACGTGATCCTTCGGGCCGGAGACATCCGCAACGTCATCCGGGCCCGGCGGCACAAGCCGATGTTTTTCATCGATATCGCCGTTCCCCGCGACATCGATCCCGATGTCAACGGCCTCGACAACGTCTACCTCTACGACATCGACGACCTGCGCCAGGTGGTCGAGGAAAACATGGCCCAACGCCGCGAAGAGGCGGCCCGGGCCCGGGAGATCATCCACCTCCAGGTCGAACGGTTCGGCGAATGGCTCGCTTCCCTCGACCTGCAGCCGACCATCGTGGACCTGCTCGCGGCCGGGGAGGCGCTCGCCCGGCAGGAGCTGGCCAAGACCCTGCGCCGCCTGGGGCCGGATGTTCCCGAGGCGACCCGGCAAGCCGTCGAAACCCTGGCGCTTTCCATCAGCCACAAGCAACTTTACGAACCCATCGGCTTTCTCAAGCGCCGGTCCCGAGAAGAAAAGGGCGACCGATTCATCGACCTGACCCGCCGCATGTTCAACCTGGACCGCGAGGCCGTCCCGCCGGACGCCCATGCGGACCGGAAACCGTCCAAGGACGACCATTGCCAGTCGGACTTCGACGCAACGGATACAAGCGAGTAACCTATGCGCTCCTACCTGATCGACGAGATCTCGGCCGACAACATGGCCACCATCGAAACGCAGCTCACCGAAAAGGGGTTCAAGGGGCCTCTCGACCATATTTTCTACATCCCCTTTCCCCGCGAGATGTTAAGCGACGAGCAGCAGCAACATTTCGAGACCTGCGGCCCGTACACGCTCATTCTGGAAACCGGCCGCAACTGGCTCAAGCTCGAACTGCTCGTGCGCGGCCGGGGCAAGCTGCGCTGCACCTGCATCCGCTACTGCACCACGGAACAGCGGCAACAGATGATCGACTTTCTGGACAACTTCATCCGGGAACTCGACATTCCGGTCTAGGCCGCCCCTGTCGCCGTGGCTCTGCCCCTGCGCTTACGCGATCTGCCGCCGCGTCTGGCCAAACTCTGCCTGGCCGTGGAGGCCTTTCTCGTCCGGGAATGCGCCCATCAGGCCCGGGGAGTGACTTGGCTGGCCGGCTTTTCCGGCGGCCCGGACTCCACGGCCCTGCTCGTCATCCTGCATCTCTTGGCCCCGCGGCTGGGGGCCGATCTGGCCGCCGCCCACCTGGACCACGGCCTGCGGCCCGAATCCGGCGCGGAAGCGGCGAGGGCCGCGGCCTTGTGCCGCGAATTGGGCATTCCCTGCACGACCGCCCGGGTGGACGTGGCCGCCCTGGCCCGGGAACGGGGCCTCGGCATCGAGGACGCGGGCCGGCAGGCCCGGCACGCCTTTTTCGACAGCCTGCGCCAGGGCCGGCCCGCGCTCTGGGTGGCCCTGGGCCACCAGCTCGACGATCTGGCCACGGACCAGCTCATGCGGCTTTCCCGGGGAGCGGGCTGGCCGGCCCTGGGCGGCATGACCGCCCTGGACCCGGTGCGTCGTCTGGTGCGGCCCCTGCTCCTCACGCCGCGCCGGGATCTTGTGACCCTGGTCGAGACGTTGGGGCTGCCGACGGTCCACGATCCGAGCAACGACGATCCGGCCTTCACGCGAAACCGGGTGGCCCAGGGGCTCCTGTCCGGGCTGGCGGCCGAAAATCCCCGCCATCTGGAAGCGGCGGCCCGCTTGTGGCGCCAGGCCCGGCTGGACGCGAATTTTTTCGAGGCGGCCCTGCCCGTCCCGGCCGATCCGACGTTTCTCCCAACCGAGCTTCTGGCCGGCCTGCATCCGGCCCTGCGACCGCGTCTGTACCGACGGGCGCTGACCGCCCTGGGGCCTGGACAGGCGCTCGCCGACACGCTACGCGCCCTGGACGCGGCATTTTCCCGCCGGGCCACAGGCCGACGGTTTCAGTTCCCGGGCGGCAAGACAGGCCGGATCACCCGCCTGGGCATTGTCTTCGAGCGGGACGCCAGCCGCTGCCCGCAGCGACGTCTGCCGTTGACAGCGCTGGTAACGAAGGCTAGGCACACAGATTGTGAAAAATTAAACACGGAGGTGCTCCCGGTGAATATCCTCATTTTCGGCCCCAACGGCAGCGGCAAGGGGACCCAGGGCTCCCTGGTCAAACAAAAGTATCACATCGCCCATATCGAGTCCGGCGCCATCTTTCGCGAACATATCGGCGGCGGCACCGAACTCGGCAAAAAAGCCAAAGCCTACATCGACCGCGGCGAACTCGTGCCCGACGACATCACCATCCCCATGGTCCTCGAAACCCTGAAAACCAAGGGCGCCGGCGGCTGGCTCCTGGACGGCTTCCCCCGCAACATGGTCCAGGCCGAAAAACTCTGGGAGGCCCTGCGCGCGGCAGGTCTCAAACTCGATTACGTCATCGAGATCCAGCTGCCCCGGGAAGTGGCCAAAAACCGCATCATGGGCCGGCGGCTGTGCGTTACCGATCCCAACCACCCCAACAACATCTTTATCGACGCCATAAAGCCCAACGGCGACAAATGCCGCGTCTGCGGCGCCGCCCTCAAGACACGCTCCGACGATCAGGACGAGGCCGCCATCGCCAAACGCCACGGCATCTACTACGACACCAAGACCGGCACGCTGGCCGCCGCCTATTTTTACAAGAATCTGGCCGCCAAGGGCCTGACCACCTATATCGAACTGAATGGCGAGGGTTCGATCGACTCCATCAAGGACGAGCTGCTTTCCAAACTCGCCTGAACACCCGCCAAGCCTTGTCCGACGGCCCCGGGCTGCCTCGGGGCCGCCTCTTTTCCCGAAAGGAGCACCCATGGACAGGGACCATTCCACCCTGCGGCTCGGCCGCATCGCCTACCTCAATGTCTGGCCGCTCTACGAGACCCTGCTGCCGGTCTTCCCCGAAGGCCCGGAGATCGCCTACGTGTCGGGCCATCCGTCCGAATTGAACGCCGCCCTGGTCTCCGGGGCCATCGACGCCGCCCCGGCCTCGGCCTTCGCCTACCTGTCGCATCCGGACGCCTTCGGTCTGCTGCCGGACCTGTGCATCCGGGCGGCTGCCGGCCCCATCCAAAGTGTCCTCTTTCTCTCCCCCGTGCCGCTTCCGGACCTGCCGGCACACCTCGCCCGCACCGGCCAGCCCGTGGCCCTGTCCGGGGCCTCGGCCAGCTCCAACGCCCTGCTGCGCGTGCTGTGGCGCTTCGCCTGGAACTTCCCGGAGGCGCAGTTCACCACCGTGGAACCGGGCACGGGCCTGGACACGGGTTTTCCCTTCGTCGAGATCGGCGATCTGGCCCTCGGCCGCTTCCTTACCCCGCCGCCGGGCTGGTACGTGACGGACCTGGGACAAGCCTGGCGCGAGTTCGCCGGCGCACCGTTCGTGTTCGCCCTGTGGATCGTGCGCCAGGACCTGGCCGGGAAACGCCTCGACACCCTTGACCGGGTGCGCCGCCTGCTGGTGGACATCAAGGCCGACCTGCCCGAACGCCTGCCCCAGATGGTCAAGGCCCCGTCGCGGCCGGACTGGATCGCTCCGGCCGACCTGCTCGCCTACTTGCGGGTGGTCAGCTACGACCTGGACCCGGAAGCCATGGCCAGCCTGCTCCTTTTTGCCGAATACTGCCGCGAACTCGGCCTGATCCTGTCCGTGCCCGGGTTGTCGTTCGTTTTGTGAGAAAAAAAAGATGCCTCCGGCGGCCAGGCGAGGCGCTGCCTCTCCTGGATCTCACCGCCGGGGGCATGATGCCCCCGGACCCCTCGCACCAAGGCAAATTTATAAATACGGCCCCCCCATCAGGGGGCCCGGGGGGAATGATTCCCCCCGGCAGGGTCCAGGGGCGGCGCCCCTGGCCGGAGGCGCCAAGGCCTAGCAGCAAGGCAGCCCCAGGAGTTCGGTCCTCCGCGACTGTTCGAGCAGATCGCCGAGGCAGGTGGCGTCAAGTTCGCGAAAAAGGCTGGCCGTGGCCCGGACCCATATCTGACGGGTGACGCAGTCGTCGGCGATGGGACAGATCTCGGGATTGGCCACGCATTCGGTCAATCCCGGCCGGGCTTCCAGGGCCCGCACGACATCGCCGACCCGGATATCCTCCGGAGGAGCGGCCAAGAGGTGTCCGCCCTTGGGGCCGCGCTTGCTGCGGATGAATCCCGCCTTTTTCAGGGACCGGATGATCTGCTCCAGATATTTGACGGAAATATTGCGCCGTCCGGCGATATCCTGGATGCGGACCGGACCGTCCGCACTGTGCAGGGCGATATCGAGAAGCATACGCAAACCGTAGCGGCTGCGTGTGGTAAGCTGCATGGGCACGTCTCCCCTCGTCGTATGTTCGAGAAAGAACAAGCCCGCTGATACCAAAAGAAAGCGGGGATAGCAAAACCGCTGGTCCCGTGACGTCCGGCCACGGGACCAGCGGCCGGGCGCCGGGGATCAGGGCTTTTTGTTCGCCGAAGCCCCGGCATCGGGACGTGTCCCCGTGCGGCCGGGCAGGGGCAGCCGAACCCGGAAGGAGCGCCAGGCGCCGCCCTCGGTCAGACTGTCAAAGCCCCAGCGCAACCAGGCGATCAGGGCGCACGCCAGCCACACGGCCCAGGCCAGCATCAGGAGGCGAAAGACGAACAGCGGCGTGGACATGACCCAGGAGACCGGCACGGCCCCGGCCACCCGGTCAAAAGTCCAGACCAGGGCCGTGGCCGTGGAACCGCCGCCGCCCACCTGCGTGCGCGGCAAGCCGAGCAAGCCGGACTGCAAGGTGACGTACAGGGCGGCCAGACCGGCCAGGGTCAAAAGGACGAGCAGGATCTGCCCGCAGTTGAAAAGGAGCCGGCCCTGGCCGCCGGACAAACGGCGCCGCCAGCCGAGCCCCAAAAGCCAGGCCACGGCCAAAAGGGCCCGGCCGGGCGTGGCCTGGACCAGCCCCAGGCCGTAGAGCAGCCATTGCCGCCGGGAAAGCGGCGTCAACCGCGTGCGGGAAAGGGCCAGGGCGACCACGACCACGGCCGCCAGCCAGCCCCAAAAAAGGACTGCCGGGCCAAGCGGCGTCTCCCCGTGCGTGGCCAAAATCCAGCGATCGGCCGGCAACTCCAGCCGGGATTCCACATTGACGGCCGGCAGGCCCAAACGCACGGCCGGCGTGCGGGTGAAAAACCCAAGCGGCGTCTTTTCCCGGAAACGCACCACCACCTCGGTCGCGCCCGGCGGCAGGGTGAAGCCGACCTCGTCCGGTCCGCCCGTGGGCAAGGTTTCCCGTCCGGCCACGGTCAGGCTCTTGATTGCGGCGTCTTTGGGCAGGCCGACCGCTTGCCGGCCGCCCTTGGCCGCCCGAAAGCCCATGACCAGGGTGACGTCGCGCGTCTGCCCGCCCTGACGGCAGGTCAGCCGTGCCCGTTCCAGGGTGCACAGGGCACCCGGGGCCGCGGGCGGCCGGGAGACGTCCACCCTGAGCCTCTCGCCCGGCCAGGGGACGAAACGCGGCCGCCAGACGCCGTTTTTCCCCAGTCGCTCGGCTGGAGGAATGCCCTGGAAGGTCAGGTCGTAGAACGCCGCAGCGGTAAAACTCCAGGTTTCGGCCAGGGCATCGGCGGCCGGCGGGGCAACGAGCTCCAGCCGGGACACGGCCGGCAGCCGGGACCGCCAGGACACGCGCTCCGTCCCCGGCGGGAAACTGACCATGGCCCGGCCGTCCTTGGCGGTCACCCCGGCCGCATCCGGCTGTTCCCCAGGCAAAAGCGGCACCGCGGCCATGGCCGCATCCGTGGCCGGCGACCGGCGCACCACCTCGGTGGTCACCGCCCAGCTCAGGCCGAAATCCATGGTCCGATGGACCTCGAAAAAGGCCGGCAGCGTGGTTGCGATCAGCGAAGACGCCGCACCGGCGACTTCCTCGGTCCGGGTGCATTCCAGGACCTCGGCCCGCCCTTCCCGGGCTACCAGGCGCTGCGTCCGGTAGCCCGGGGTCGTCAGCCGAACGTGCCCCGGCGGCAGGGGCAGCTCGATGGTGAAGGTGACCGCCGCCGGCACCGGCCCTTCCTGGCTGACGACATGACGACCGGGCTCGGCCAGCACCATGAGCCCGCCGTCCCGGCGGATAAGCGCCGTCGCCGGAACGCCATCCAGAAGCACCGTCGCCGGACGCCAGTTCCCGGATACCACCGGCAGCGGCAGGGCCGCCCGGGCGGCGGTGTCGACGGTGGAGACCAGGCGGAGCAGCCCGTCCTCCACGGAAAGCTCCAGGCCGGAACTGCCCAGGCAATGGGGCAGACAGGCGGGTGCGGCCGTCAGTCGGGACTGGAGTTCCTCCAGCAGCTCGGCCGAGGGATACCCGTCGGCCCGAGCCGGGCCGGGCCAGAGGGCAAGAAGCACGGCAAGACCGGCCAGGGTCGCCTGTCCGGGCCCCCGGCGCCAGCCCCGGACCTTGCGGCCCAAAAGCCACAGCACCAGCCCCAGCAGCCCGACCCGGACCAGGCCCAATCCGGAGACCGCCAAAGGCGGCAGCAGAAACAGGCGAAAACGCTGCCCGGGAGCGACCGGGCCTTTCCATCCCAACGTGACCGCTTCGAAGTGCCAGGCCGGCAGGCCCGGCCCGGTCTGGATCACGGCGTCCGGGTCGACTTCCAGCCGTTCTTCGGCGGCGCCGTCCGCCGCACCCGAACTTTTGACTGCGGATTTGGCGGACGCCGGCAGCGGTGCCGGCGCCATGGCCATCAGTCTGGCATTGCCCGCCGCGGGCGCGCCCGCGGCGGGAGACGGATGCGGCTCGTCGATCTGGGGAGCCACGGCCAACCGCAACTGGCCGATGCCGAAAGGAACCGCTTCGATGGCCAAGCCGAGCAGGGCCAGGCCGCACAAAATGCCGGCCCAGCGTCCGGCCAGCCGGCTGCCGGCCAATCGCCCGCCTTCGCCGGTTACCCGCAAAAGCCCGAGCCCGGCCAGCACGTACAGCCAGGCCAGGGTCGGCGCCCCCGGTTCGTGCCAGGTGAGCAACAGCACGAGCCCGAGGGCCAGCCCGGTCCAGCGTCCGGCCAAGGCCGCGGTCGCCACCGCCGCGAGAAACACGAGAAAGAGGTCCAGCAGGGTCCAACCGGAAAGCATCCCGCCCCGGACGGTGTCCGGGCCGGCAGCGGCCAGGAGCCGCCAGCCCGGCGGCAGGTTGAGCGTGGCGGAAACCCGGTCGAATTCCCGGTCGTAGCCGGAGGCCGGCAAGGCGGCCCCGGCCTCGGGGTAGCGGGCCTCGGCCACCAGCCGCAGCCGCGACCGCCGCAGTTCCACACCGGCCCGTTTTTCCTTCCCGAGCAGCACCACCGGCTGGTCCCGGCCGGAAAGCCCCACCCGGCCGAGCTCGCCTGGCGGCAGCAGGGCAAGCGTCCAGGCCGTACGGTTCTCACCGGTGATGGTATCGCGGCTGGTCATTCCCCGGCCGGAAAAATCGAGCCACAGCTCCCGGGCCAGCGTCAGGGCGTCGTGGCCGACGGGAGCCCCGCGCCCGAGTTCGCCCAGGGTCAGACGGGCGCCGGTTTCGGCCAGAAAAGCCGGATAGCCCCGCCAGTCCCCCGGCACGTCGGCCGTTTCGGGGTCAATGGCCGCCATGCCCTCGGGTCGCGTCTGGCGCACCGCCAAAGCGGCGGCAAAAGACCAAATTTCCCGGCCATACGGGCAGACGGCCGGTCCCACGGCCTCCACCCGGCCGGGATAACGGGCCACCACGTCCACCGTGTAGCGTCCCGGCCCGGCATCAAGGGACAAGGAACCGTCCGGTCCCAAGGCGGCCGCCACCGGCGAGGTAACGCGAAGGGGCAGCGTCCCGGCCGGCACGGCCCCGGCCAGACGGATCGTCCGGGCAAGCCCCGAGACCTCCAGCCGAAACCGCGTGGTCACGGTCACCGGCACGCCGTCGGTCACCAGCCGAAACACGCGCACCTGTTCGCTCCTTTCCACCGTCTGGGCGGACGCCTCTCCGCCCAGACGCAGCTCGCCGCCCGGCGTCAGCACCACCGGCGCGACCGCGCCATTCCGGGTCAGGCGGACGAGGCCGATCTCCGGCGGCAGGGACAGGGATTCGGGGGCCGCCGTCCAGTCGAGCCGCCCCTCCAGAACATGCTCCCCGGCCGACAGCCAGACCACGGGCGTCCCGTCCCGGTCGGCCACGGCCACCGGCCGCCCGTCGGCCGTCATCCGGGACACGAACGTGCCCTTGCCCGACGGCAGGGGCACGGCACCTTCGCTAAAAAGCCGCACCGTCAGCGACAGCCCGGCCCCGGTCGCATCCAGGGCCAGGGCCAGGCTGGTGGGAAAGACGCAAATCCGGGCGTCGGCGGCGTTGCCCACCGGCGGACACACTTTTTCTCCGGCCCCGTGGAGGGCCCAGTCGCGCCAGGGCGTCAGGGTCGGCGGCACGTCGATCCTGTTTTCGGCCACGGCCCGCCCGGTCCAACCGGCCAGCAGCCAGATCAACAGCAGCACCCGCAGCGGCATACGTCCCATGGGCCGTCCTCCTGGCAAAGAGAGGGAGAAGATGCCTCCGGCGGCCGGCGCGGGCATGATGCCGCGCACGCCCCTCCGGCGGGCATCGTTTTCTTGTGGCTATCCCGTAAAAACGACCGCTAGGCAAGAAAGCCTTGTGCGGCAAAGATCCTTGCCGGGCCGGTGAAACGTCCTTATGGTCCGCAAGGGGAGTCGGACAGGTCATCGCCGCGGGCCGCAAGGCCCGGAGAGGAAAGTCCGGGCTCCACAGGGCAGGACGCTGGGTAACGCCCAGCGGGAGCGATCTCGGGAGAGCGCCACAGAAAACAAACCGCCGGCCCTCGAGCCGGTAAGGGTGAAACGGTGGGGTAAGAGCCCACCAGTTGCCGCGGTGACGCGGCAAGCTTGGCATGCCCCGTCCGGAGCAAGACCAAATAGGAGGGCGTCAAGGCTGGCCCGGCCGTGCCCTCGGGTAGGTTGCTTGAGGCCGACGGTAACGTCGGTCCTAGAGGAATGATGGCCGCCCCGGAATTTCCGGGGAACAAAACCCGGCTTATCGGCCGGCTCCCCCTTTTTTTCGGCCTCCAACCAAAGGATTCGCCGTGTCCTTGTGGACCGTGCTTCTGGCGGCCGGTTCGGGCACCCGCCTGGCCGCCGCATCCGGTGGCGTCAAAAAGCAGTTTCTGCGTCTGGACGGCCGGCCGCTCTATTGGCGGTCCCTGGCCGCCTTCGCCAAGGTCCCGGCCGTGGCCGGGGTGGTGGTGGTCTTTCCGCCGGACGAACTGGAAACGGCCGACCGGGAGCTGGCCGGGCGACTGGCGGCCTGCCACCTCGGTCTGCCCGTGATCACCACGGCCGGCGGCGCCAGACGCCAGGATTCGGTGAGAAACGGCCTGGCCGCCCTGCCCGCCGATTGCCGGCACGTGCTCGTCCACGACGCCGCCCGGGCCTGGGCCACCCCGGTGCTGATCGCCCGGGTGGCCCAGGCGCTTTTCGCCGGCCACGACGCCGTCATCCCGGCCGTGCCCGTCACCGATACCGTCAAGGAAGTGGCCGGGGAAACCGTGGTGCGCACCCTGGCCCGGGATGCGCTGGCCGCCGTCCAGACACCCCAGGGCTTTGCCGTGGAGCTTTTGCGCCAGGCCTTCGCCGCCGCCGACGACGCCCTCCCCGCCACCGACGACGCCAGTCTGGTCGAACGCCTCGGCCGGCCCGTGTTCGTGGTGCCCGGCGAGCCCGCCAACACGAAACTCACCACCCCGGACGATCTGGCCCGACTGGCCCCGGCCGCCAAGGCCCCGCTGCCCGTGGTCGGCTACGGCTACGACGTCCACCGCTTCGCCGATCCCGATTGCCCGGGCAAGACCCCGGCCCGGCCCTTAAAGCTCGGCGGCTACCCCATCAACGGAGCGCCGGCCGTGCTGGCCCACTCCGACGGCGACGTGCTGCTCCATGCCTTAACCGACGCGGTGCTTGGCTGCGTGGCCGCCGGCGACATCGGCCGGCTGTTCCCGGACACCGATCCGGCCTACGAAGGCATGGCCTCGGGCATCTTTTTGAGCGAAGCCCTGCTTTTGGCCCAGGCGCAAGGCCTGGCGATCACCCACGTGGACCTGACCATCATCGCCCAGGTACCGAAAATCACCCCCCACGCCGAGGCCATCCGGTTCAATGTCGCCGCCCTGCTCGGCCTCGACCGATCCCGGGTGAACCTCAAGGCCACCACCGAGGAAGGGCTCGGATTTACCGGCGAAAAAAAGGGCATCAAGGCGGTGGCCCTGGTCACGGGCTGGCGGGGGGAGCCATCGGCCGGCGACGCCTGAAGGATAGGCCGGGGCCGTGCCGCCCTCCGACCGGGACAAGACGCCCGGTGCAGGCAGCCAGGGATTCTCAAAATCCAATCCGTTAAAATCCTTAAGGGTTCCAGCCCGTGCGCCGTCGCATTCCTGACCGCATCGCCAAGACAAGCACCGATGCGTCGGCCTGCGGGGAGAGCGTCCGCGCCAGGCCGACGCCCCGATCCGGCAGGCAGACTGGCCAGCGCCGCTTCGCTCGTTGTTCGTTGCGCACCGCGACCACTGCGCACTGCGTCGCAAGAGGCGCCTCCGGCGGCCAACGGGCTGGCGCCCTTTGGAATCCCGAGAGGGGGTGAGCAGGTTCGATTTGAGGCGTGAGGCAAAGAAAGGCCTCCAGGAAAGTATGCCGCGGTCTCGCACCGCACTCCGGTCCGCTCGGGAGCAACAGAGGAAAATTGTTGCCCAGGCAGCCATCCAGTGCTATCGAAAAGATCATGGATGCATCCTACCCATAGGCATCCTTGGCTCACCGGCTCGAAAAAATTAATTTGTAGTTGTTGTTTTAGATGGAATTCTCATGATGTATGCGGAAGACAATGACATAGTTGAAAAAAAACCGTCACTGTCTATAATAAACTCAAGAATAGATATTAATATATTAATTTTATTGTCAGGTTTTTTACTTATAGCGACTCTCGTTATTTCCTGTATTATTGGACTTGTTTTTCTCCACAATAAAGAACTCGCCGAGACAAAAAACTATCTTGACAGCATGTCTTTCATTTTATCCGAGCAAACATCATTAGCCTTCCACGAGATAGACACCGTCATCAAGGAATCTCGCTCATTACTAGCAACAAACATCCCAAACAATGGATCGAGTAAAGCCCTTCACGAAAAAATCCACAACATTTTTCAAGGTTTTTTGCAGGGCCAAGCCCTTCTTGTCTTCGGTCCTGACGGAAAAATGCTGGCGCATTCGCGGGAATACCCCACGCCCGATGTCAATGTCCGCGACCGTGACTACTTCCGCGCCCATGCCGCCAACCCCGACGATATGCTCTACATCTCGCCCCCCCTGCGCAACCGGGTCAACAACAATTGGATGATCAGCGTCTCCCGCCGATGGACCGCCCCGAACGGCGGGTTTGGCGGCGTCATCATGGCCGCGCTTGAAATGAACTATTTCAAGCACCTCTATCTCGCCCTCAAGTTGCCGCCGGATGTCACGATCAGCCTCCTGCGGACGGACGGGATCCTGCTCGCGACCTATCCGTCCGACGACGCCCGCCTGGGCACCGTCGTTTCGCCCACGAAGGCCCCCGCCGAATCCATTACGTCCCTGCGTCCGGTGGGCGATCTGCCCCTTGCCGTTTGTCTGCGCATCACCCAAAAAGCCGCCCTGCGCCGCTGGTATGGCCTGGTCTGGATACTGTGTCCGGGAGCATTGGCCGCGGCCGTCGGTATCGCTGTCCTGACGCACGTGCTGCTGTATCTTGTCAGGAAGGATCGGCGGCAGACGTTGCTGCAAAAAAAACATCTGGAGCAGCAGATTTACGAACGGACGATTTCGCTTCAGGACATTCTGGAATTCAACAAGAAGATCATCGAGACCTCACCGATCGGCATAGCCGCCTACCAGCACGACGGACAATGCGTTGCCGTCAATGACGTCTTCAGCCGGACCATCGAAGTCGCCAAGGAGCAGCTTCTGGCCCAGCCGTTGGACGCCTTGAAAATCCTGCAGCCGAGCGGGTTGCTCGACTGCGCGAAACGAACGCTGGAAACCGGGATCACCTCCAATAGCGAGGGAAGTTTTCAGAGTATTTCCGGGAAGGAAATCTGGATCAACTATCAGATCGTCCGCTTTTCCAGAAACAACATCGGCCATCTCCTCTTTTTGCTGAGCGATATCACCGAACGCAAACGCATGGAGGAGGACCTGCGGACCCTGGCCTTCACGGATTCCCTGACCGGCGTGAACAATCGACGCCGTTTTTTCGAACTCGCCAACAAGGAACTCGAACGGACCAAGCGCAACGGCCGGCCGTTTTGCTTCCTCACCCTGGATATCGACCATTTCAAGACGATCAACGATTCCCACGGGCACGACCAGGGCGACATCGTTCTGACGAAACTGGCCGCCTGCTGCCTGCAGGAACTGCGGTGCAGCGACATCTTCGGCCGGATCGGCGGCGAGGAATTCAGCGCGATCCTGATCGAAACCGATACGGAGACCGCCCAGATCGTGGCCGAACGGCTGCGCAAGCGGATTGCAGCGGAATCCATCCAGACCGACGACGCCCGCATCGCCTTCACGATCAGCATCGGGCTCAGCCATTGGCAAGGCAACGACGATACCATTGATTCCATCATGCAGCGGGCGGACAAGGCCCTCTACACCGCCAAAAACCTGGGGCGCAACCGGGTCGAAAACGGCTGAGCCCGAAACGGCCTCTCCGGCACAGGGCGGACAGCCTTTCCCCGCGCCACCGCCCCCAAAAAACGTCCCTCGCGGACAAGGACCGCTCCCGATGTCTTGGGAAAACGACTTCCGGACCGCGCTGCTTGACTGGTTCGCAGCCGAAAAACGCGATCTGCCCTGGCGGCGCGACTACGCGCCCTACGCCGTCTGGATTTCCGAAATCATGGCCCAGCAGACCCAGATGGACCGGGTCGTACCCTATTTCAACCGCTTCCTGGCACAATTTCCGGACGTGGCCGCCCTGGCCGCCGCCGACGAGGACGCGGTGCTGGTGGCCTGGGAGGGCCTCGGCTACTATAGCCGCGCCCGCCATCTCCACGCCGCCGCGAAAAAAATCATGGCCGACTTCGGCGGTCGCCTGCCCGACCGACCGGAGGACATCCGGGAACTGCCCGGTATCGGCGACTACACGGCCGCCGCCATCGCCAGCATCGCCTTCGGCGCCGACGTGCCGGTCGTGGACGCCAACGTCCTGCGCATCCTGGCCAGGATGGACGACATCGACACCCCCATCCGGGAGCCGGCCGGCCGAGCCAAGGCCCAGGCCCTGGCCGAACGGTTGCTGCCGGGCGGCCGGGCCCGGCAGTGGAACCAGGCGCTTATGGAACTGGGCGGTCTGGTCTGTCGGCCGAAAAAGCCCCGGTGCGCCGCCTGCCCGGTCCGGGAACTCTGCCAGGCCCGGCATCTCGGCATCGTCTCCGACCGGCCGGTCCTGTCCAAGACCAAGGACATCGTTCCCTTAAACGTCGCCACCGGCGTTCTGGTCCAGGCCGGCCGGGTCTTCATCCAGAAACGCCTGCCCAAGGGAGCCTGGGGCAACCTGTGGGAATTTCCCGGCGGCCGCATCGAGCCGGGCGAAACGCCCGAGGCCGCCGCCGTCCGGGAACTGCGCGAGGAAACCGGCTTCGAGACGGATGTCGCCGGCAAGCTGGCCGTCATCCGTCACGGCTACACCACCTTCCGGGTGACGCTCCACTGCTTTCTGTTGCACCTGACCGGCCGGCCCCGGGAGGCATGCCCGCCCGAACCGGTCCTGACCGCCGCCCAGCAAAGCCTGTGGGTGGCTCCGGCGGAGCTGACCCGATTCGCCTTCCCGGCCGGGCATCGCAAATTGATCGACAGCCTGTCCCGGGACCTGCGGCTGGTTTTTCGGGGAAGCGCGGGGCAGGAGGGGAAAAACATGCCGCCGGCGGCCAAAGGGCGCGGCCCTTTGGAAACCCTTTAGGCGCGTTGCGGGGGGCTTCGGCAAAGCTTGCCAGCAGGAAGCGGTTGGGTTAAACGATTGTATTAAACTGTCGGCAAAGCAACTTTTCGCCACGAACCGTCCGATTTTTCGCGGCATAACCCATCAGCAACGAGACCGTGCGGCGTCGCTCCGTTTGCCCGCGTCCCGCTTGCCCAAAAGACAGCCCAGGACCCGGGATCGTTCGGTACGCCCAGGGTCGGCGCGGATTCGGTTATGCAAGACTCGCTTGACGCCCTGCGCATCGACGGTGACGCCAAGGTGGCCCCGCGACGTAGCGGACGCCGCCGGCGCCTGTGGCCCTGGATCCTGGCCGCGCTCCTGGTCGGCGCGGGCGTCTTCTGGCTGGCGAAACCCCGCGTCCATACCCTGAGCCTGGCGCCGGTGGTCCAAGCCTATCCGTCCCGGGCCATCACGGTACTGACGGCCAGCGGCTATGTGGTGGCCCAACGCAAGGCCTCCCTGGCCGCCAAGGTCACTTCCCAGCTCGCCTGGCTCGGGGTCGAGGAAGGGAGCCGGGTGCACAAGGGCCAGGTGGTGGCCCGGCTGGAACACGCGGACCTCGACGCCGCCAGGAGCGAGGCCGCCCACCAACTGGCGGCGGCCGCCGCCCAGGTGGATCAGGCCGAGGCGGAACTGACCGATGCCACCCTCAATTACAAACGCATGAAGACCCTGGCCAACCGGGGCGTGGTGGCCCGCTCCGAACATGACACGGCCAAGGCCCGCTTCGACAAGGCGACCGCCGCCGTGAGCCAGGCCAAGGCCTCCCTGGAAGCCCGGCGCGAAGCCCTGCGCCAGGCCGGCGCCCAGCTCAGCTACACCGAACTGACCGCCCCCTTCGACGCGGTGGTCCTGACCAAAAACGCCGACGTCGGCGACATCATCACCCCGCTCGGCGCCTCCTCCACCTCCAAGGCGGCCGTGGTCACCATCGCGGACATGGGCTCCCTGGCCGTGGAAGTGGACGTGGCCGAATCGAGCCTCCATCTGGTCCAGCGCGGCGGCCCCTGCGAGATTTTCCTGGACGCCATTCCAACCGAGCGCTTTCCCGGGGTGGTGCACATGATCGTGCCCACGGCCGACCGCACCAAGGCCACGGTACTGATCAAGGTCCGCTTCGCCACGCTCGATCCCCGGATACTGCCGGAAATGAGCGCCAAGGTGGCCTTCCTGTCGCGGCCGCTGGCCGCAGGGGAAACCGCCTCCCGCCCGGCCGTGCCGGCCACGGCCGTCACCACCCGAAACGGCGCGACCGTGGTCTTCGTGGTCAAAAACGGCCGGGCCGTGGCCACGCCCGTCACCCCGGGCGAGACCATGGGCAATCTGCGGGCCGTGATGTCCGGAGTGTCCGTAGGCGACAAGGTGATCGTTTCCCCGCCGGCCGATCTGCGGTCCGGCGATGCCGTGGCCCCGCCGGAGTCCTAGGTGGAAACCCAGCCCCTGATTGCCATCCGGAACCTCTCCAAGTCCTACCGGCGCGGGGACCAGGTGATCCCGGTGCTGGTCGACATCAGCTTCGACATCGCCGCCGGGGAATTTCTGGCCCTGGTCGGGCCGTCCGGCTCGGGCAAATCCACCCTGCTCAACTGCATCGCCGGCATCGACACCGTGGATTCGGGCGACATCGTGATCGGCGGCACGGACCTCGCCACGCTTTCCGACAGCGACCTGGCCACCTGGCGCAGCCGGCACGTAGGGTTCGTCTTCCAGTTCTACAATCTGATCCCGGTGCTTTCAGCCCAGGAAAACGTGGAACTCCCGCTGTTGCTGACCGGTCTTTCCGCCCGGCAACGCCGGGAGCATGCCGCGGCCGCCCTGGCGGCGGTCAACCTGTCCGAACGGGCCGATCACCGGCCCGCCCAACTTTCCGGCGGCCAGCAGCAACGGGTGGCCATCGCCCGGGCCATCGTCACCGACCCGACGATCATCGTGGCCGACGAGCCCACCGGCGATCTGGACCGGCAGTCGGCCGACGACGTGTTGGCCCTGCTCGACCGGCTGAACGACAAGCTCAACAAAACCATCATTATGGTCACCCATGACCAGCGCGCCGCCGCAGCGGCTCGGGTCATCCGCCACCTCGACAAGGGCGAGCTCCATGTTGCTTTTTCGGCTCATCCTGAAAAACGCCTTTAGGCATCGGCTGCGGGCGCTGCTCACCATCCTCGGCGTGGCCGTGGCCCTCCTTGCCTTCGGGCTGTTGCGCACGGTGCTCGACGCCTGGAATTCCGGCGTGGCGGCCTCCTCGGCCAACCGGCTGGTCACCCGCAACGCCATCTCCATGACCCAGTCCCTGCCCTACGCCTACAGGATGCGCATCCGCCAGGTGACCGGCGTGGAGACGGTGGCGGCCGGCAGCTGGTTCGGGGGCATCTACATCGACGAAAAGCACTTCTTCGCCAACCTCGCCATCGAGGCCGAGGATTTCTTCACGCTGTACCCCGAGATCGTGACCTCGCCGGAGGAGGCCCGGGCCTTTGTCCAGGACCGCAAGGGCGCCCTGGTCGGCGTCAGGCTGGCCGAACGCTTCCACTGGAAGCCGGGGGACACCATCACCCTGCGCGGCACCATCTATCCCGGCCAATGGCCGATGACCATCCGGGCCGTCTACCGGGCCGCCCGGCCCGGCATCGACGAATCCACCCTCTATCTCCATTGGTCCTACCTGGATGAGACCCTGAAAAAAACCATGCCCCATCGGGCCGGCCAGGTCGGCTTCTTCATGATCGGCATTGCCGATCCTTCCCAGGCGGCGGCCGTCTCCAAGGCCATCGACGCCCTGTTCGTCAATTCCCAGGCCGAAACCCTGACCGAAACGGAAAAGGCCTTCCAGCTGGGGTTCGTGGCCATGAGTTCCGCCATCCTGCTGGCCGTCGAGGCCGTTTCCTACGTGGTCATCCTTATCATCCTGGCCGTGGCCGCCAACACCATGGCCATGGCCGCCCGGGAGCGGAGCGGGGAATTCGCGGTGCTCAAGACCCTGGGTTTTCGCGGGGGAACCCTGTCCTTGATGCTCCTTGGCGAGTCCATGATCCTGTCCATGGCCGGAGCGCTCCTCGGCGTGGCCAGCCTGGCACCGGCGACAGCCCTCGTCGCCCGGACGCTCAGCCAGTATTTCCCGATTTTCGCCGTGTCGCGGGAAACCATGCTCCTCGGGCTCGGTTTCGGGGTGCTGGTCGGGGTGTTGGCCGCAATCGTGCCGGCCTGGCGGGTGCGGACGGTCGGCATCGCCTCGGCCTTCAGGAGGATCGGCTGACATGGCCGTGCCCTTGTCCTATTCCTGGCGCAATCTCTGGACCCGGCGCCTGACCACGGCGCTGACCGCCGGCGGCATGGCCCTGGTGGTCTTCGTCTTTACCGCCACCCTGATGCTGGCCGAGGGACTGCACCAGACCCTGGTGGCCACGGGCTCGCCGGGCAACGCCATCGTCCTGCGCAAGGGCTCGGAAACCGAAGTGCAAAGCGGCGTCACCCGGGACGCCGCCTCGGCCGTCACCACCCGGCCCGAAATCGCCGTGACCGCGGACGGCCGCCCCCTGGCCGCCCGGGAATCGGTGGTGCTGCTGGCCCTGACCAAAAAATCCACGGGCAAGGTCTCGAACGTCGTCGTCCGGGGCGTGGAGCAAGCCTCCCTGGCCCTGCGCCCAATCGTCCGCATCATGGCGGGACGTCTGCCCCGGCCGGGCACCTTCGAAATCATGGTGGGCGAAAACGTGGCCAAGGGCTTTGTCGGCGCCGGCCTCGGCCAGTCCCTGCGCTTCGCCAAGCGCGAATGGCCGGTGGTCGGCGTGTTCGACGCCGGCAACACCGGCTTTTCCTCGGAAATATGGGGCGATGTGGAGCAGCTTCTGCCGGCCTTCGGCCGCCAGGGATTTTCCGTGGTGGTGGCCGGACTGCGGGACCCCTCGGCCCTTCCCGCCTTCAAAGCGGCCATTGAAGCCGACCCGCGTTTCCAGGCCGAAGTCTGGCGGGAAACCCGCTACTACGAAAAGCAGTCGGACATGATGCGCAAATTTTTAACCGTGCTCGGCGTGGCCCTGACCGCGATTTTTTCCCTGGGGGCCATGATCGGCGCCATGATTACCATGTACGCGGCGGTGGCCAGTCGGGTGCCCGAGATCGGCGCGCTTCGGGCCATGGGGTTTTCCCGGGGCGGCATCCTGCTGGCCTTTCTCCTCGAATCCCTGCTGCTCGGAGGCTTGGGCGGTCTGGCCGGGGTGGGGCTGGCCGCCCTGCTCGGCTTCGTCACATTTTCCACCATCAACTTCCAGACCTTTTCCGAGCTGGCCTTCCGGTTCGCCCTCACCCCCAAGATCGTGCTCCTGGCCTTGGCCTTTTCCCTCACCATGGGGGTGGTGGGCGGATTTTTACCGGCGGTGCGGGCGGCCCGCATGCCAATCGTCGACGCTCTGCGCCAGGGCTAGCCGCGACACGGCTTGCCAGCTTATCCTTTCCCGGTTAGTGCTAGCCTGTTGCGCCGACGGCGCACGGGGAGATCCCATGGTGTCCGGCGATATCCCGATTTTTCTGGCCGCCTCCGCGGCCGAAGGCTGGAAGGCGACGTGGCCCTTCGGCCCGGGGACCGGCGAAGGACTGTGGCCGATGGTCCTTAAGGGCCTGTTCGTGGCCGCCATCCTCGTCGTCCTGGCCTGGGTCCTGCGGCTCCTGTTCGGCCCCGGCGGCCCCTGGCGCGACAAGGAATGGGACGAGCCCGACCCGGAAAGTCGGGACCACGACCACAACCATACCCAGAAACCATGATCCAGCACACCCTCGACTGGTTCGACGCCTTCGTGACCGCCCACCACATGGACGCCCCGGACGACAATGCCCACCTGGAGCTCAAGCGGGAGCATTGCCTGCGCGTCATGGACGAAGCCCGGGAACAGGCCCGGGAACTGCGCCTTCCCGAACATCTGGTCGAGCTGGCCACCGTGGCCGGACTGTGCCACGACGTGGGGCGCTTTCCCCAATACCGCCGCTACCGCACCTTCCGGGACGGCATCAGCGCCAACCACGGACGGCTCGGCGTGGAAGCCCTGACCCGGTATGGCGGCCTGGACTGGCTTCCCCCGGCGGACCGGCATCTCGTGCGCCTCGCCGTGGCCGTGCACAACCGCAAGCTCCTGCCGCCCGCCGTGGCCGCCCGCCAGGACGCGGCCGGCACCCTCGTGCGCATCGTGCGCGACGCCGACAAGCTCGATATCGTCCGGGTCATCGTCGACTACTTCAGGCACCCCGGCCCCAAGGATCCGGTGGTCTTCCTGAATCTGCCCGACATCCCCGACCGGTTCAATCCCGACCTGATTACCGCCATCGATACCGGAAGCAACGGTCGCTACGAAGCCATGACCACGACCAACGATTTCGCCCTGCTGCTTTTAAGCTGGATCAACGACCTGTCGTTCCCCCGAAGCCGACGGCTGTTCTTCGAACGCGGCCTGGTCCGGGATCTTTTCGCCGTGCTGCCCGACCAACCCGAAATCACGGCCCTGTCCCAGCGTTACCAGGCCCGCTTCGATCCCCGGCCTGCCGGGGCATGACCGGGGGAGGCGCCCATGGATTTCTCCCCCATTCTTTTCGACACCGTGGTCATCCTCACCGGCAATGACGAGCATGCCAAGCGGGACCGGCGATCCCTGGCCCCGTTTCGCCCCCAGCGCGTGGAGCAATTCGCCTCGGGCGCCCGGGCCCTGGAATTCCTGGCCACCCACCATACGGACATGGTCCTTTTGGACAGCCAGCTCGACGACATGGACGCCACCGGCTTTCTGCGGTTGGTGCGTCGCGATATGCGCCTTTCCCGGATACCCGTGGTCATGGTGACCACCCAGGGACAGCGGGAAATGGTCCTCGACGCCATCGGCGCCGGTTGCGCCGGCTATATCCTGCGCCCCTACTCCGAGGAGACCTTCCGCAAGCACGTGTTGCGGGGCTGCCAGGTGGAACGCGTCACCGAGATCGAGGAGCAGCAAATCGAGGATGCCCGGGAAATGGTCGCCGCAGGCAACTTCGACGACGCCATCGAGGCCTTCGAGGAAATCATCTCCGAACAGAACATGGCCCAAAAGTATTACGACATGGGTTGCCGCTGCCTCACGCGCCAAAAGTACGGCCAAGCCATCATCGCCTTTAAAAAAGCCATCAACATCAATGATTTGTTTGCCGAAGCCTACAAGGGACTGGCCGATGCCTACAAGGGCAAGGGGGAGATCGAGGAGTGCAAGCGCTACCTGCAAAAGGCGGCCGAGATCCACGCCCAGTTCAACCGCATGGAAGAGACCAAGGACCTTTTTATCGAGATCCTCAAATACGACCCCGATACGCCTAATCCTTTCAATTCACTGGGGGTCAGGCTGCGCAAAAGCGGCGATCTGCCCGGCGCGCTCCATGCCTACCACCAGGCCCTGTCCCTGACCCCGGACGACGAAAACATTCATTTCAACATGTCCAAGGCCCACTATTTCATGGGCAATATCGACCAGGCCAAGGATTGCGTGACCAAGGCCCTGGAAGCCAATCCGGGCTTCGAGGAGGGGCGCAAACTCTATCGCAAACTCTTCGGCCGCGACTACCCGCGCGCCGGACCGGCCAAGACCGCCGCCAAACGCCAGACGGAATCCCTGCGCGACGTCTGACGACGCAAGAGGCCTCTCGGCCCTTACCGCCAGGGCGCTGCCCTGGACCCGCCGGGGGGAATCATTCCCCCCGGGCCCCCTGCGCGGGGACCATATTTATGAAACTTGTCCCCGTGCGAGGGGTCCGGGGACATCATGCCCCCGGCCGCCGGAGGCATCTTCTCTTTCCTTACGGACTGACCAAAATAACCACGCGTCGATTTTGGGCCTGATTTTCCGGGATGGACCGGCCGGCGTCGTCGGTATTGGGGCTGACGGGCTGGGTATCGGCCAGTCCTTCCACGCGCAGACGGTCCTTGGGCACGCCCTGGTCGATGAGGAACCGGGCCACCCGGCTGGCCCGGGCCGAGGACAGTTCCCAGTTGGACGGATAGAGCCAGGATTCGATGGGCAGGTTATCGGTATGCCCCTCCACCGTCACCTTGTAGGGCGTCCCGGCCAGGGTGGAGGCGATGTCGCGCAAAAGAGGCAAGGCGTCGGGCTTGATCTCGGCGCTGGCCAGGTCGAAGAAGGCGGCGCCCTTCAAGTTGAGGGCCACGCCGGTGTCACGGGGGATAAGCTCCACGGCGCTGGCGTTATTGACCAGCTTCGCGGCCAACTCCCGCCGGATGTCTTCCAGGGTTTTCCGTTTCGGCCCGGTGCGTTCGGACTCCTCGGCCGGCACCGGGGGCGTTTTCCCGTCGAGTTTGATGACTTCCGGTTGCACGCCGGGCACGGCCTCCCGGGCCAGGGTGGTATGGCTCACTTTGGAGCGCACCCCGTCGGCTTCGGGGAGGACGGGCTTGGCGGCAGCAACCCGAGGCTTGGGCCGTTGGCCCGGAGCGGCCGGGACAAGCGCCTTCTCCATGGAATCGGCCACCCGGTCATAGCGGTTTATGTCCACGTGGGACACGGCCACGATCAAAAGGAAAAAACACAACAGCAGGGTCATCATGTCGGCCAGGGAGATGGGCCACAGGTCGTAATCTTCCTGCTGCCGCTTGCGCAACAGATCGGAGAGCCTGAGCATGGCGATCCCGGGCGGCTAGCGCCCGGCCTCCCGATCCCGGCGTTCGATGGAGGACCAACGCCTCGGCGGCAGATAGGCCTTGAGCTTGTCGAGCACGATGGCGGCCGGGGTCTTGTCCTTGATGAAAAGGGTGCCGTCGCGGATGACGCACATGAGGATGACCCGTTCCTCGATGCGTTTTTCCACCTTGATGGCGATAGGCAGGAAAATGAGGTGGGCGAGCAGGATGCCGTAGAGGGTGGTGGTCAGGGCCACGGCCATGTGCCCGCCGAGATTGCCCAGCCCCCCGCGCATGGACTGCATCATGCCGATCAGGCCGATCAGCGTGCCGATGATGCCGTAGGCCGGGGACAGCTTGGCCATGGTGCGGTAGATGCCGGCCGAGGACATCTCCTGCTGATAGGTCTGTTCGATGCGGGTTTCGAGGATTTCCTTGATTTCTTCCCGGGAATAGCCGTCCACCAACATCTGGATGGCGCTTTGCAAAAACTCGTTTTCGATGCCGGGCAGGGCCTTTTCCAGATGGATCTTGCCCCGGGTCGAGGCCTGGCGGGCGATCTGCACGATCTCCTCGATGTAGTTGTCCGTGGGCAGTTCCTCGCGTTTGAGCGCGATCAGGAAGGTGTTGAAGACCCGCATGACCTCTTTCAAGGGAAAACAGATGAAGGTCGAGGCCAAGGTGCCGCCCAGCACGATGGCCAGGCCCGGGGCGTTGATGAACACGCCCACGCTGTCCGTGGAAAAATAGGTGGCGAACCCGAGGATGGTGATGCCGAAAAAAATGCCGATGACGGTGGCGATGTTCACGGAGTGATTCCCTTGGCGGTTTTGATGCGGTCAAGCAGTTCCCGTTCCACGTCGGCGGCCTCGGCCTCGTCCGGGTCGGCCAGACTGGCAGCCTCCTCCCTGACCACGGAGGCGATCTTCTTGGAGAGATTTTGCAGGATATGCTGGCGGGCCGTTTCTCCGGCCATGGCCACCAGCACGACCACCTTGTGGAAGCCCATGTCCGAAAAGACCTCCTGGAGGGTGGCGCCGTCCACGGCCATGATGTCGTCCACCCGAGCCAGATCGGCGGCGGACAGGCGCGGCCGGGAGGCCTGCTTGAAAAAGGCCAAGCCCATGCGTTCGATGTAGTCCTTGGCCGCGGCTTTGTGAAAGAAAAACAGCTCCTCGGGAATTTCCCGATAGCCTATCTTTTTATAGATGATTTCCGCCGTGGTCTCGGCCTCCCGGGCGAAGTCGGCCAGGTCGCAGAATTCCAGGTCCACGGAAAATTCCGGCTGGTCCCGGTATTCCCTGGCCACGTTTTTGGCCACCTGGAGGAACTGGTCCACGTCAGGGAGACCGAGCAGCTTGTCCTTGACGAATTTGGCTCCGGGCCGCGTCTCGCCGAGCAGGGGATCGGGACGGCTGTGGGCGCCCCTGACGGCGGTCAGGCGCACCAGATGGAGTTTTTTCAGTTTCTCGAAAATCGCGTCGATCTCCAGCTGGCTGATGAGCAGAATGTCCTTGAGGGTGCTCGACAGTTCGGCGTAGCTGAGTTCGGTCTGCCCCGACGCCACAGCCGCCCGCCACGAAAGGGCCACCACCCGGCATACGGAGAAGAACTGGTGCCCCGACGGGCGCTCGGTGATGCGCTGGGACAGGGTGCGCACCCGGTCCACCATATAGCCGGCGATGATCTGCACCGGCCGGGGGCTGCGCAGCAGCATGGTGCGCAGGAGGTTCTGGTCGAGGATCAGGACTTCGGTGTACTCCAGGGCTTCGGCGTTGGCGGTCTGCGCGTCGCCGGTGATGACGCCCATCTCGCCCAGCATGTCGCCCGGGCCGCGAATGCCAAGGCCGACGCGCTTGTTTTGCAGCACCCGAAAGATGGCCACCCGGCCCTGCTTGATGATGTAGGCCGCGTCGCTCGGCTGGCCCTCCTTGAACAGCAGGCCGCCCTTATGGAAGATTTTCGTCCTGGTGCCGGCCCCGTCGTCGAGCAGATCAATGTCTTGCCGCATGGGATTTCCCCGTCTTGGCCAGTATGCAGGTGGGTCGAGCGGATGCCGCAGGCGCGCCCGGCACCCGGCCGGACAGTTGGAGCATCGCGGCCATCCTAAGGACATCACGAGGCAAATTCAAGGACTCCGGCCCCTTCTCCCCCATATTCCCGAAGCGGCACCCCGTCCGGCCCAGCCCGGCCGGACGGGATTTTACATGCCGGGACAAAGTCGGTAGAAAACGCGCAACGTCACTTTTTCGAGGTGTCTCTTGGGCATTCCCGGCACTTGTCACGACGTGCGGGTCCTTTCCGTCACGCCGCATGGTCCCCACGGGGCCGAGCACGGTTTTTTCACCATGGAGCTGGAAAATCCCGGCATCGCCCAGGTGGCGGCCGGCCAATTCATCATGGTGCGTCCCGCCGCCTTCGGGGTGAACCCCATCTGGCCCAGGCCCTTTTCCATAAGCCGCCTGACGCCGGAGCGCATCACCCTTTTCGTGCAGGCCTGCGGCCGGGGCACGGATATTCTGGCCGGGCTGCGCCCCGACGATCCGGTCACGATATGGGGGCCGCTCGGCCAGGGATTCGCCGTGGAACCGGACAGCCCCACCCTGATGCTGGCCGGCGGCGTGGGGCTGGCACCCTTCGTCGAGTACGCGGCCAGTCATCCGTATCCGCCCCATCTGTCCCTGCTGTTCGGCCATCGGGTCCCCCTTGACTGCTATCCCTACGAGGGAATGGCCCGGCACATCGCCACCACCACCTTTCTGGAACGCACCCCGGCCGACCGGGAGACCTTCATCGCCCTGCTGGACGGGCAAGTGGCCGCTTTTGCCGAGGGACTCGTTCTGGCCTGCGGGCCGCGGCCCTTTCTTTTGACGGTGGCGCGGCTCGTCCGCAAATACAGCGCCAGGGGGCAAGTTTCCCTGGAAAACCGCATGGCCTGCGGCGTGGGCGGGTGTCTCGGCTGCGTGGAAAAAAACGCCCTGGGCGGCTACGTCCAGACCTGCACCCAGGGGCCGGTCTTCTGGGTCGAAGAACTGAGCCTCACGGAGGACGCATGACCGTCGACACCAAGGTGCGCCTGCCGGGCATGGTCCTCAAGAATCCGATCCTGACCGCCTCGGGGACGTTCGGCTTCGGTCTGGAATTCGCCGACTACGGCGATCTGACGGCCCTGGGCGGCATCGCGGTCAAGGGCCTGTCGCTTTTGCCGCGCCTCGGCAACCCCATGCCGCGTCTGGCCGAAACCCCCTGCGGCATGCTCAACGCCATCGGCCTGCAGAACTGCGGCGTGGAGACGTTTTTACGCGACAAACTGCCACGCCTGCCGTGGCGGGAAACGCCCATCGTGGCCAACCTCTACGCCTGCGACGCCGCGGATTTCGCCGAACTGGCCGGGATACTCTCCGCCGCTCCGGGCGTCGCCGCCCTGGAAGTCAACATCTCCTGCCCCAACGTCAAGGCCGGCGGCCTTGCCTTCGGCCAGGACCCCGGCATGGCGGGGAAACTCACCGAGGCCGTCAAAAAGCGGGCCGGGAACAAGCCGGTCTGGGTCAAGCTCTCGCCCAACGTCACGGATATCGTGGCCGTGGCCCGGGCCACGGTCCTGGCCGGGGCGGACGCGCTCACCTGCATCAACACCCTAACCGGCGTCAGCGTGGACATCCGCACGCGAAAACCCCGGCTGGCCAACGTGATCGGCGGCCTGTCCGGTCCGGCCATCAAGCCGGTGGCCTTGCGCTGCGTCTGGCAGGTCTGCCGGGCGGTGTCGGTGCCGGTCATCGGCGTCGGCGGCATCAGTTCGGCCGAGGACGTGCTGGAATTCATCCTGGTCGGGGCCCACGCCGTCCAGATCGGCACGGCCAATTTCATGCGCCCGGACATGTCCTTCCGCATCGCGGCCCGGCTGCCCGAACTCATGGCGGAACTCGGCATCGAAAGCCTGGACAGCTATCGGGGGACGCTGCAAGCCGGCTGAGGCCGGGCGGACGCAAGCACCCGTCTTTTCCGTGTTATGAAGCCCTTCCGATTGCCTTTTTCCCAGAGAGCCCGTAGGATGGCTCACTTGGAATTGTCTGTCGCCCAACCTTCTCAGGGACCGGAAACGGCTGGCGGCATGGCGGGCCGGGGAACCCCACCGCCGAAGGGAGGTGTCCATGCGCGTGCTGGTTGTGGAGGACGACTTCACCAGTCGGAAAATTCTCCAAAAGATTCTCGGGCCCTACGGAGAAGTCGATATCGCCGTCAACGGCCTGGAGGCCGTCCAGGCCTTTTTCCAGTCCCTCGACGACGACAATCCCTATGATCTCATCTGCATGGACATCATGATGCCCGAGATGGACGGGCAGACGGCCCTGCGCAAAATCCGGGAAATCGAGAAGGATCGCGGCATTCCGCCGGCGCAGGAAGCCAAGGTGGTCATGACCACCGCCCTGGACGACCCGAAAAACGTGGTCGAGGCCTACTACAAGGGCGGCGCCACCTCCTACGTGCCCAAGCCCATCGACAAGCACATCCTGCTGCATCTGCTGAAAAATCTCGGTCTGATCGAATAGGCCGCCCCTTGCCCGAAAAAATATCCCCCGGTCCGTCCCAACGGATCGGGGGGCGTTTCCGGCGGACCAGCCCCCGTCCGACGTCGATTGACTTGCCCCCCGCCCTTTGCAAAAATGCCCCAATGTACACCCAACCGCTCCGCCGCCTCGTTGTGTCCGCCCTTCCGGCCGCCCTCCTGCTGCCCACCGCCACGGCCCGGGCCGATATGCTCGAAGGCGGCCTGCTCGGCAGCCTCTTTCGGGGCGATGCCTTCACCGGCCCGCGCCTGATCGACCTGCTCATCCTCGGCTGCCTCGTCTTCCTCGTCCTGCGCCTGGTCACCGGCCGCCCGACCAGCGCCAAGCTGCCGGGACAGCCCCGCCAGCCCGACGCCCGGCCCGAGACGCCCGAACGCCCCCCCGAACAGCAATGGCACCGGGACGAGCCGCCCTCGCCGCAAGCGCGGCAGAAACCCGATATGTACAGCTCCGCCGAAGCCATGTGGGCGGCCCTCAAATCCCCCAAACCCAAGGGCTCGACCACGACATCGACGCCGGGCAGCGCCCCGACCTCTGCCGTGCCGCCGGCCGGCGCCTCGCCCGACCAGGAATTCCTGGCCGGGGCCAAGATGGCCTACGGGCGCATCCTCGGCGCCATGGCCGAACGCGACCTGGACGATCTGACCCAATTCACCACCCCGGACTGCCTGTCCCGCCTCAAAAACAGCCTGCCCGCCACGCCGGCCGGCCGTCTGGACGTCCTGTTGGTGGAAGCCTCCCTGGCCGCCTCCCGTGAGGAAAACGGCCGCACCGTCATGGACGTGGACTACAAGGCCCTGGTGCGCGAACCGGGCAGCCCGCAAAATACCGAACGCCGCGACCGCTGGCGCTTCGTCCAGGACAACGCCACGCCCGGCGCCCACTGGCTGCTGGAAAGTATGGAAGCGTGAAGACAAGACCGGGGCGCTGCCCCGGACCCTGCCGGGGGGATGATCCCCCCGGACCCCTGCGACGGTCGAAGGGTCCGGGGGGGCGGCGTTTTTTAGAGGGCCGTGCCGTTGGCCGCGATGTCGGCGACGATGCAGGCTCTGATGCGCCGGGCAACCGGGCCGGGGCGGCCGTCGCCGACGGGCGCGTCGTTGTAGCGCACGATGCTGAGGCAATCGTTGGTGGTGCCGAGCAGGCACAGTTCCCGGGCGGTGGCGATGTCGGCCTCGCGGATACGGGTGAAAACCACCTCGATTTCGCCGCGCAGCAGTTCCACGGCCCGAAGAAGCGTGGTCCCGGCCAGGGCGTTGGTCAGTTCCGGCACGACCAGCCGGCCGGCGGCATCCACCAGGCAGACGTTTTCGGTGGCCCCTTCGGCTACAAAGCCATGCTCGTCGTAGCAGACGGAAAAATCCGCGCCTTGTTGGTTCACCTCGCGCCGCATGAGCGCGTTGGGCAGGTAGTCGGTGGATTTGATGCGGGCCAGATAGGCCTGCTTGGCCGGGATGGAGGTGCGACGGGCGGTGACGCCGCGTTCGAACACGGCCTCGGGCTTGGGGTGGAAGGCATAGACCACGATATAAAGACTCGGCGTCGGACAGGCGGCCGGATTGACGGAAAAATCGCCCGGACCGCGCCCGAGCAGCACCCGCACCAGGCAATCGTCGGCGCCGCCGGCCCGGCAGACGTCCACGGCCAGGCGGGCGACCGCTTCCCAGGGACAGGGCGGTTCCAAAAAAATGGCCGCAGCGGAACGGGCCATGCGCGCGAAATGGGGCCCGACCTGATAGAGGCGGCGGCCGACGCATTTGAGCGTCTCGAACACGCCGTCACCGCGATGCACCAGATGGTCATCGGTCGGGACGAGCAGCAGCCTCGGATCGGTGCCGATGACGCCCAGCCGGTGGTCGTAAAAAGCCAGGATACCTTCGCTGCCCGGACGCGGCGCGGCAAGCAGCCGCGCCAGATACGCCTCGGCGTCCACGATTTCGGGCATGTACTTCTCCTTGAAAAAAAGGGGAAACGCCGTTTCGGCGTTTCCCCTGTCCGTCTTGGTCTTCCCTTTCAGGGGTCCGGGGGGATGATCCCCCCGACCGTCGGAGGCATCTTTTCTTGCCTTTCCCCCTACTTCGCGACGCGCACCTTGTCGCGCCTAAGGAGCAGCTCGGCAATCTGCACGGCGTTTAACGCCGCGCCCTTGCGGATGTTGTCGGCCACGATCCAGAGATTAAGCCCGTTGTCGATGGTGTTGTCCTCGCGGATGCGGCCGACGAACACATCGTCCTCGCCGGCGGCGACAAGCGGCATGGGATAAATCTTTTCCGCCGGATTATCGTAGACCGTGACGCCCGGCGCCTGGGACAGGATGGCCCGGGCCTCCTTGGCCGTGATCTTTTTTTCCGTCTCGATGTTGACCGACTCGCCATGGCCGTAAAAAACCGGCACCCGAACGGTGGTGGCGGTGACCTTAATCGAGTCGTCGCCCATGATCTTGACGGTTTCCTGCATCATCTTGATCTCCTCGAAGGTGTAGTCGCCCTCCGCGAAGACGTCGATGTGGGGCAGGCAGTTGAAGGCGATCTGATAGGGATACACCTTCGCCTCCGGCTCCTGCATGTTGAAAAGCTGGCGCACCTGGGTTTCCAGTTCGTTGATGGCCTTCTGCCCGGAACCGGAAACGGCCTGATAGGTGGAAACGACGATGCGCTTGATCTTGGCCACGTCGTGCAAGGGCTTGAGCGCCACCACCATCTGGATGGTCGAGCAATTGGGATTGGCAATGATGCCCTTGTGCCAGTCCACGTCGTTCGGGTTGACCTCGGGCACCACCAGCGGCACCTCCGGGTCCATGCGCCAGGCGCTGGAATTGTCGATGACCACGCAACCCGATTTGACGGCACTGGGCGCGAATTGTTTCGAGATGGAACCGCCGGCCGAAAATAGCGCGATATCCACGCCTTCGAAGGAATTCTCGGTCATTTCCTCGACGGTGAGCTCGGTATTCGCGAACGGCAGCTTGGTGCCGGCCGAACGCGACGAGGCCAGGGCCTTGACGGTCCCGGCCGGAAAGGCCCGCTGCTCAAGCGTCTTGAGCATCTCCCGGCCAACAGCTCCCGTGGCCCCGGCCACGGCTACAACCAACTCGCCCCTGCCCATACGATCCTCCATTCTAAGATGCCTCCGGCGGCCGGGCGAGGCGCTGCCGCTCCCGGACCTTCACCGCCGGGGGGAGAATCCCCCGGGCCCCTTTCCCGGGGCAAGGTCATTTTAATCCAACACAGGCACCCCGGCCCCCCCATGCGAGGGGTCCGGGGGCATCATGCCCCGGCCGCCGGAGGCCTCTTCATTCACGCTCTTTCCGCCTCTTTCCCGGCCAGCCCCTCCACGATGGAGAGCACGGCCTCGGCCTTGTTGAGCGTGTACAAATGCACGCCGGGCGCGCCGCGCGCGATGAGATTGCGGGCCTGCTCCCGGGCGTGGGCGATGCCGACGCCGGCCACGGCCGGCGTGCCGCCGGCGGCATCGGCCCGGGTGAGCGCCTCCAGAAACGACTCCGACAGGCTCGCCCCGCACATCGAAGCCATGCGTTTGGCGCTGGCCAAGCTCAGAATCGGCAGCACGCCGGGAATGATGGGCTTGGTGATGCCGATGGCCCGGGCCCTGTCCACAAAAGAAAAATAGGCCTCGTTGTCGAAAAAAAGCTGGGTCACGGCGAAATCCGCGCCCAGGGAAAATTTCTGGCCCAGGAAATCCAGATCCGCCTCGGGGGAAACGGCTTCGGGATGCCCCTCGGGATAGCTGGCCACGCCGATGCCGAGACGCGGATATTCCCGACGGATGAGCGCCACCAGGTCGGTCGCGTGCTGAAAATCCTCGGAGTCCGGGACGAAATGTTCCTGGCCTTTGGGCGGATCGCCGCGCAGGGCCAGGACGTTGTCCACGCCGGCCTCGCCCAGGGCGTCAAGATAGCCCCGGATTTTTTCCCGGCCGGCCCCGACACAGGTCAGATGGGCCATGGGAGTCAGCCCGTAGGTCGTGCGCAGCCGGGACACGATCTCCAGGGTATGGGCATGGGTGCTGCCGCCGGCGCCGTAGGTCACGGATACGAACAGCGGATGGACGACCAGCAGCCGCTCCACCACCGTGAAAAAGGCCGGCCAAGCCTCCCGCTCCTTGGGCGGAAAAAATTCCAGGGACACGAACGGCCGCTTCGTCTGGATCAATTCGCCGATGCGCACGCGGTCTCCTTTATGGGGGGGCGAAAGCCGGGGCGGATTACGCGTCCCGCCGGCCGGCCAATTCCGCAACGATGTCCCGATCCGCTTCCAGAAACGGTCGGCCAAGGGCCGTCTCCGGTGTCAGCCATTCCATGTCCTGGCCTTCCAGGGCCCGCGGTTCGCCAGCGAAACCATGCACATGGAAAAAGCGCAGATGGACAAAAAGATGCGGATAAGCGTGCGCTTTTTCCCGATAAAAGGCAAACGCGGTCGGCGTGATGCCAAGTTCCTCCCGAAGTTCCCGAACCAGGGCAGCCTCGGGCGTTTCGCCGGGTTCGATCTTGCCGCCGGGAAATTCGTAACTCCCGGCCATGGGCTTGCCGTCCGGCCGGCGCACGCCCAGATAGCGGCCCGCCCGCCAGATGACGGCGGCCACCACCTCCACGGCCGGTCCCTGCCCGCTCATGCGTCTTCCTGCAAGGCGGCCCGGCGCGCCTCCAGAGCGGCAATCTCGTCTTCCAGCACGCCCAGGCGGGCCAGCAGCTCCTCGGCCTTCCGGGAGAGTTCGCCGTATTCCCGGCTCAGCTTGCCGAAAAGCTCCTGCTGGGCATAGGTCTCGGGCTCGGCCATGGTCGCTTCCACCTCGGACTGGCGGGCCAGCAGCGCCGTAAGCTCCGCTTCCAGCTTTTCATAGACCGTCCGCTTGGGCTTGATGTCCCGGTAGAGGGCGTTTCGCTGTTCGGCGATCCGACGCTTGCGCTCCTTGTCCTCCTGACGCGACACCTTGGCCGGAGCGGACGGGTCCTCGGCGGACCGGCAGGCGTTCGCTTCGGCCCGGGCGCTCTCGTAGCCGGCAAAGCCGTCAGGATACACGGTGATGCCGTCGTGGCCGACGGCCCAGACCTCGTCGGCCACCTCGCCCAAGAGGTAGCGGTCGTGGGCGACCAGCAGCACCGTGCCGGAATAATCGGACAGCGCCCGCACGAGCGCCTCGCGGCTTTCCAGGTCGAGGTGGTTGGTCGGCTCGTCGAGCACCAAAAAGTTGGCTCGGGCCGAAAAAAGACCGGCCAGGACCAGCCGGGCCTTCTCGCCGCCGGACAGCTCATGCACCCGGCGCTCCCAGTAGTCCTCGCCGAGCAAAAAAAGCCCCAGGATGGAACAGAGTTCCTGATAGGTGGCCTTGGGCCCGGCCATGCGGCGCATCTCGGCCATGACCAGGGCCTCGACGTTGAGGATCTCGGTCTGGTGCTGGCTGTAATAGCCGACCTTCACGCCGGTGCCGAGCAGCACCCGGCCGCCGGCCGGCCGAAGCGCCCCGATGACGAGCTTTAAAAGCGTGGTCTTGCCCGCACCGTTCGGTCCGACCAGCGCCACCTTCTGGCCGCGGAACAATTGAAAGGTCAGCGGCGGCCAGATCGGTTCCCGACCGGGGTAGGCGTAGGCGAGCTCGGCGGCGGCGGCCACGGTCTTGTCCGACCGCTCGGGCTCGGGCAGGCTGAAATTGAGCGTTTTGGCCCGCGTGTCCGGTCGTTCGCTTTTCAGGGCCGACAGCTCCTTTTCGAGCTTGTCCACGCTTTTCAGCTTGCTTTGGGCTTGGCGCGCCTTGGTGGCCTTGTAGCGAAAGCGGTCGACAAAGGCGCTGTGCTGCTTGATCTTGTTGTCGATGGCGGCGGCCTGCCGCTCCCACTGCTTCTCCATCTCGGAGCGCCAGACCAGGAATTCGGAAAACGACCCCGGCCGCCACACCGGCTTCACCTCGCCCATATAGAGGGTGTGGGTCGCCACCCGGTCGAGAAAAACCCGGTCGTGGGCCACGAAAATGAGCACGCCGGAAAAGGTGCTCAAAAAAGATTCGAGCCAGGCGATGGCATCGAGGTCCAGGTGGTTGGTCGGCTCGTCGAGCAGCAGCACGTCGGCCCCGGCCGTGAGCACCCGGGCCAGCTTGGCCCGCTCCCGCCAGCCGCCGGACAGGGCGGACAACGGGGCCTGCTGGTTGGCTTCCTCGAACCCGAGTCCCGTCAGGATGGTCTTGGCCCGATGCTCGGGATTGTAGCCGAGGGCATGTTCCATCCGGGTCTGTTCGGCCGCAAGGGCCTCAAGGGTGGCCTTGTCGCCGTCGGCCACGGCCGCGTCGTAACGGACCCAGAATTCCTTCCAGGACGGCAGCGCCGCCATGACCCAGGCCAGAAGCGTCATGCCGAGGTCGCCCTCGTCCATGTCCTGGGCCACGTAGCCGAGGCGGGCCCCGGTCGAAAGCGTGATCTTGCCGCCGTCGGGCTCGGACACGCCGGCGATGAGTTTTAAAAGGGTCGATTTGCCCGCGCCGTTGGCGCCGACCACAGCCAAGCGGGTGCCGCCGGGGATCTCCAGGGAGAAATCCTTCAGCAGGTCACGTCCGCCATAGGACTTGGAAAGATTTTGAAGACTGACTTTTGCCATATGGATAACGGGTGCGCCCTGCCGCCTTCGCGGCGGTACTCGTTGTCAGGCGCGCCCGCTTCCATACGCAAAAATACTCGCCAGGGCCACCCCCCCGGGAGGGGGGATTTTTTTGCCTTCGGCGACCAGGGCGCTGCCCTGGACCTGCTGGGGGGAATCATTCCCCCCAGGCCCCCTGACAAGGGGATTTCAACGGCAAAGGGTGTTTTGTTGGCATACCCTTCGCGGGCGCCCAGGCGGCAAGCGTCTTCGCTTGTCACCTGGGCGCCCGCGCATTGAGGGGTCCGGGGGCATCATGCCCCCGGCCGCCGGAGGCCTCTTTATCTTCTTATTATAACCGAGCCGCCACCAGATCGCCCATGGCCTTGCAGCCGACGAGCTTCCTGCCGGGCTCCATGATGTCGGCCGTACGATAGCCTGCGGCCAGCACCTTGGCGCAGGCCGTCTCGATGGCATCAGCGGCCTTGGACTGGTCGCAGGAATAGCGCAGCAGCATGGCCACGGACAAAATCGTGGCCAGGGGATTGGCTATATCCTTCCCGGCGATGTCCGGAGCCGAGCCATGGATGGGCTCGTACATCCCGGCTTTGCTTTCGCCGAGAGAGGCCGAGGGCAACATGCCGATGGAGCCGGTGATGACCGAGGCCTCGTCGGACAAAATGTCGCCGAAGAGGTTGCCGGTCACGATCACGTCGAACTGGGACGGATCGCGCACGAGCTGCATGGCGGCATTATCGACATAGAGATGCGACAACTCCACATCCGGGTAGTCCTTGCCCACTTCCTGCATGCAGGCCCACCACAGGCGGGAAACGTCCAGGACGTTGGCCTTGTCCACGGAACAGACCTTGTGGCGACGCTTGCGGGCGGCCTCGAAGCCGACCTTGGCGATGCGCCGCACTTCGGATTCGCTGTAGACCATGGTGTTGAACCCGACCTGCTCGCCGCCGCGGGTCTCAATGCCGCGCGGCTCACCGAAATAGATGCCGCCGGTCAGTTCGCGCACCACCAGGATGTCGAGCCCCTTGGCCGCAATGTCCGGACGCAGCAGGCAGGCGGCCCGGAGTTCCGGGAACATCCTGGCCGGGCGCAGGTTGGCAAAAAGTTCCAAGGCCTTGCGAATGCCGAGCAGGCCCTTTTCCGGCCGGATGGACGGATCGAGCGTGTCCCACTGGGGGCCGCCCACCGCGCCCAAAAGCACCGCATCGGCCGCCTTGCAGGCCGCCACCGTGGCCGCGGGCAGCGGCCCGCCCGTGGCGTCGATGGCCGCACCGCCAATAGGCGCCTCGGTGCAGGCAAAAGTCAGTCCGAACTTCTTTCCGGCCGCTTCCATGACCTTGACGGCCTCGGCCACGATCTCCGGCCCGATACCGTCACCCGGCATGACGCAGATTGAGTAATGCATAGGTGTCCTTGATAATAAATAAATAAAAAAAGATGCCTCCGGCGGCCGGGGGGAATAATTCCCCCCGGTCCCCCTTGATAAAGGGGTTGTTTTGCCTTCAGCAGTTCTATCACCAGTTTTGTGTTCGCGTAATAGCGTCCAATCCGCCCCCCCGGCCGCCGGAGGCATCTTCCCGCGCTAGGCGCGAGCGGCCAGCCGGTCCCGGACGTAGGGGACGAGGCCGCCCTTGTCCAGGATGCCCTTCATGAAGGGCGGCACGGGCTTGCACTGGATTTTTTCACCCGTGGTCTTGTTTTCGATGAGGCCGGTGTCCGCATCGACCGCGAGGACGTCACCGTCGTGGATTTTGGCCACGTCGTCGCCGACTTCCAGCAGCACCAGCCCCATATTGAAGCTGTTGCGGTAGAAGATGCGGGCGAAGCTGCGGGCGATGACGACGGGAATGCCGGCGCCGAGGATGGCCACCGGTGCGTGCTCCCGGGAGGAGCCGCAGCCGAAGTTCTCGCCCGCGACCATGATGTCGCCCTTGGCTACCCGCTTGATCCAGCCCGGCTCCAGGCCTTCCATGCAATTGGCCCCGAGCACGGCCGCATCGGTCGTGACCAGGAACTTGGCCGGTATGATGGCGTCGGTATCGATATGATCCCCGACTTTATGCGCTTTGCCTTGGTACATGAACATCTCCTTTCGCCGCCGAGGGGTCCGGGGGCATCATGCCCCCGGCCGCCGGAGGCATCTTCTCTTCTCGTCCCTACCCTACACCTTGGCCGGGTCAACGATCTCCCCGGCAATGGCGGCCGCCGCGGCCGCCGCCGGGCCGGACAGGTAGACTTCGCTTTCGAGGCTGCCCATCCGCCCCCTGAAGTTGCGGTTGGTGGTGGAAATGGCCCGCTCGCCGCCGGCCAGGATGCCCATATGGCCGCCCAGGCAGGGGCCGCAGGTGGCCGGGCCGACGACGCAGCCGGCATCCATGAAGATTTCGATGAGCCCCTCGGCCAGGGCCTGACGCCAGATGGCCGGGGTGGCCGGCAGGACGATGCAGCGCACGTTTCGGGAGACCTTTTTCCCTTTGAGGATGGCGGCAGCCTGGCGCAGGTCCTCGATGCGGCCATTGGTGCAGGAGCCGATGACGGCCTGATCGATGGGCAGTCCGGCCACTTCCGAGACGGGCTTGACGTTCTCCGGCAGGTGCGGGCAGGCGATCTGCGGCTCCATGCCGTCGGCGTCGATGGTGACGGTTCGCTCGTAGGTCGCTCCGGGATCGGCCTCCAGAGCCACGTCGCCGCTTCTGCCATGGGCGGCGGCATAGGCCAGGGCCTTGGCGTCGGCCGGGAAAAGCCCGACCTTGCCGCCGGCCTCGATGGCCATGTTGGACATGGTGAGCCGGCCTTCGACGGAAAGCGCCGTGGCCAGGGGGCCGGTGAATTCCAGGGCCTTGTAGCGGGCGCCGGACACGCCGATCAATCCGATCAGGGCCAACATCAGGTCCTTGCCGCCGACGTACTGGCCGAGCGTGCCGGTGAGGACGACCCGGATGGTGGGCGGCACCTTGAACCAGGTTTCGCCCAGGGCCATGCCGCCGGCGATGTCGGTGGAGCCCATGCCGGTGGCGAAGGCGCCGATGCCGCCGTAGGTGCAGGTATGGGAGTCGGCGCCGATGACCACGTCACCGGGGCCGACCAGGCCCAATTCGGGGAGCAGCGCGTGCTCGACGCCGACGGTGCCGCCTTCGTAATAATGGGTGAGCCCCTGTTCCTTGGCGAATTCGCGGCAGAGCTTCACCTGTTCGGCCGAGGCGATGTCCTTGTTGGGCGTGAAGTGGTCGGCCACGATGACCACCTTGTCCCGGTCGAAGACGGCGGCGGCGCCCATCTGGCCGAAAGCCTTGATGGCCAGGGGGGCGGTGATGTCATTGGCCAGGACCAGGGAGAGGCGGCACCGGACGATCTGGCCGGGGCCGGTGACTTCCGTATCACTGTGCCGTTGCAGGAGTTTTTCGGCTAACGTTGCGGACATGTCCGGTCTTCCTCCTTTTGGGCCAACCGGTTGAGGGCATTGGTGAAGGCGAGGGTGCTCGCCATGATGACATCGTCGTGGACACCGCGACCGACCGTGGAGCAGCCGCCCTCGCTCACGCGAACGGTGACCTCGCCCTGGGCGTCGGTGCCGCCGGTGATGGCGTTGATGCTGAACTCCTCCAGGTGGGGCTTTCGGCCGACGGCCTGGCAGACGGCGTTGAAGGCCGCGTCCACGGGGCCGGAGCCCGAGGCGTACTGGCGGACCGGCTTGCCTTCGACCTGGAGCTGGACCACGGCCGAGGGGGCGAGTTCCACGTTGCCGCAGTGCACGGACAAGAATTCCACGGCATAGCGGTCGGGCCGGCGCAACACCTTTTCGAGGATCAAGGCCTCGATGTCCTCGTCGAGGATCTGCTGTTTGCGGTCGGCCAGTTCCTTGACCGCGTCGAAGACGAGCTTCAGCTCATCGTCGGTGAGCTTGTAGCCGAGCTCGATGACCTTGGCGTCCAGGGCGTGGCGGCCGGAGTGCTTGCCGAGCACGACCACGGCTCCCTTGCGGCCGATATGCTCGGCGGTCATGATCTCGTAGGTGCGGCGGTCCTTCATGACGCCGTGCTGGTGGATGCCGGACTCGTGGGCAAAGGCGTTGCGGCCGATGATCGGCGCATAGGGCGGAATGGGCTGACCGATGATGCCCGAAAGCCGGCGGCACGAGGGGAAGATCTCCTCGGTCACGATGCCCGTGGTCAGGTTGTAGAAGTTGGGCCGGGTGACCAGGCCCATGACGACCTGCTCCAGGGAGGCGTTGCCGGCCCGTTCCCCGATGCCGGACAGGGTCACTTCGGCCTGGCGGGCGCCGGCGGCCAAAGCGGCCAGGGTGTTGGCCACGGCCAAACCGAGATCGTTGTGGCAGTGGACGGCAAAGGTCACCTTGTCGGCGTCCTTGACGTTGGCCAAAAGGTACCGGATCAGCTCGGCGAATTCGGCCGGCTGGGCGTAGCCCACGGTGTCCGGGATGTTGACGATGGTGGCCCCGGCGGCAATGACGCGGTTGCAGACGGTGACGAGGAAGGCCGGATCGGAACGGGAGGCGTCCTCGGCCGAGAACTGGACCTCGACGCCCTTGGAAGCGGCGCGGCGGACGGAGGCCTCGGCCATGTCCAGGACCTGTTCGGGCGTCTTGCCGAGCTTATGGGTCATATGCAGCTCGGAAGTGGCGATGAAGGTATGGATGCGTTTGCGCGCGGCGTCCTTGATGGCCTCGAAGCCCCGGTCGATGTCGGAGGGCAGGGCCCGGCACAGGGCGGTCACGATGGGCTTGGTGACGGTAGCGGCGATGGCGACCACGGATTGGAAGTCGCCGTCGCTGGCGGCCGGGAAACCGGCCTCGATCACGTCCACGCCGAGGGTTTCGAGCTGGCGGGCCATGCGGATCTTTTCTTCCCGGGTCATGGTGGCGCCGGGCGACTGCTCACCATCCCGAAGGGTGGTGTCGAAAATAGAAACCCTGTTGGAATCGGACATGGGATTCTCCTTTTTCTCCCATCACAGGCGAGAGACTGCCGTCGCGCGCGGGCGCGGCACCGACAGCCGTTATCGGTTAACCCGAGGTCGGATGGATGACAAGAAATGTCAAAAAGAGGGTAATGGTATTATGAGAGCTCCTGGAGGGGCTCCCGTAGCTTGGTGCGGCGCGGCAGAACGAAGTAGGTGTAGATGGGGCCGGAGGCCAGATAGGCCGAGAAGAAGAGGAAGCCGATGAGCCAGGGCTCGGAAGCGACCACCACGAAGAGCAGCATGGCCGTCACCATGGCACTGAAGGGATGGGCCTTGACCAGGCCGAATTCCTTGAAGGAGGCGTAGCGGACCCGGCTGACCATGAGGAAGGACAGCAGATAGACCAGGATGAGGCAGGCCTTGGGATAGACCATGGCGGCCAGACCGTCGGGCAGGTAGCGCTCGAACATGAAAAAAAGCGCGATCATGCAGCCGGCGGCCGGAATGGGCAGGCCCACGAAAAATTTCTTCGAGGTCACGGTCTTGCCGGACATGACGTTGAAGCGGGCCAGCCGCAAGGCGCCGCAGGCCACAAGCATGAACGAAGCCAACAGCCCGAGCCGGCCGAAGCGGGCGAGTTCCCACTGATAGACCAGGATGGCCGGAGTGACGCCGAAGGCCACCAGATCGGACAGGGAATCGAACTGGACGCCGAAATCGCTGCTGGTGCCGGTGAGTCTGGCCACCTTGCCGTCGAGGCCGTCGAACAGGCAGGATAAAAGGATGGCCAGAACGGTCTGGTCGAACCGGCCCTCGATGGCCCAGAGCGCACCCAGAAAGCCGGCAAAGAGGCTGGCCATGGTGAACAGGTTCGGCAGGATGTACACGCTCCTGCGAGCCCGGCTCTGGGTGATTTTTTCTTCCATCGAACGCGCCTAATCCGTTTTTCGGGCCAGGACGGTCACGCCGGCCGTGGTCCTCTGACCCATTGTCACGGTAGGATGATAGTCGTGCGGCAGGTAGACGTCAAGCCGCGAACCGAACTTGATCATACCGTACCGCTCACCCCGGGAAAGCGGCGCTCCGACCGTGGCCTTGACCACGATGCGCCGGGCGATCAGACCGGCGATCTGGATCACGGTCCATGCGTCGCCGTCCTCGCCGACGATCCCCAGCAGCATGCGCTCGTTGTCCGTGGAGGCCTTGTCCAGGGAGGCGTTGAAAAATTTCCCAGGAATATAGCGCAACCGCGACACCGTGCCGGCGACAGGGGCGCGGTTCACGTGGACGTTAAAGACGTTCATGAAAATACACACGACCTGCCGCGTTTCCCCCGAAAGCGGATCGATCTCGAACGCCATCTTGCAGACCACGCCGTCGGCCGGAGCCACGGCCAGACCGGGGCCGTCGGGAGCGATGCGGTCGGGATCGCGAAAAAAATGCAGGCTAAAGGCGGTCAGGACCAGAAAAAATACCGCCGGTACGGGCCAGCGCAACAGCCCCGTCACCAGGGCGGCCAGGGCGAGCAGGCCGATGATGGGCAGACCGTCCCGGGCCAGACCGCAAAGGGGGTTATACATCCGGTGCTCCGAGGGCGGGACAGGCCGAGGCCCAGTCGGACAAAAACGAGGCCGTATCCCGGTAAAGGATGGTGCGCAGGCCAAGCGATGCGGCCAGCGCCACATTTCTTGGAGCATCGTCGACGAAAAGCGTGGTCTCGGGCCGGGCGCCGAGGGCGTCCAGGGCCAGTTCGAAAAAGGCGGGGTCGCGCTTGGTGATCCCATAGCGAAAGCTGTTAAAGACGGCGTCGAAATGGGCATAGATGCCGTCCCGGGCATCGAGCCGGTCGAGCCACTCGCACTGGTCGCTCAAGATGGCCGCCCGGATGCCGCGCTCCCGGGCCTCGTCGATCAGATGCAGGAGGAAGGGCCGCAGGACGAAGTGGGAGAGCACGATTTCGGTCAGTGCGGCATCCGTACCGGCGATCCCGGTCGCCTCGCGGAAGGCCCGCCAAAAGGCGGCCTCGTCGCAGCGGCCGAGGACAAAGCCGGTGGTCCAGGCCATCTCGTAGGCCTGCGGCACGAAGATTTTCGGGTCGCGCCCGGCCTTTTCGGCAATGGCCGTCAAGCCTTCGCGAAAGCCCTCCTCGGCCAGCACCCCGCCGTAATCCATCAAAACGGTCCCCACCGCGCACGTCATGCCTGCTTCCCCCGCACGTCCCGTTCTCCGGGTTCCCCCGGCGGTCAAAAGGTCGTAGCATCACCAAGGCCGTGGAAGGCTTTACCCGCTCCCTCCCCCCCCCGCAACCCGCCGCGGCCCCGTGAGGAGAATCTCCATGCCCGCATCCCTTCGCCTCGGCGTCAGTGCCTGCCTGCTCGGCCGGTCCGTGCGCTACGACGGCGGCCACAAGCGCGACGCCTATATCGTCGACACCCTGGGCCGCCACGTCACCTTCGTGCCGGTCTGTCCCGAGGTCGAGGCCGGCTTCGGCGTCCCCCGGGAGCCCATGCGCCTTATGGGCAAGCCCGAAGCGCCGTGTCTGGTCACCACCAAGACCCGCGTGGAGTTGACCGAGCGGATGCGCGCCTTCGCCGCCCGCCGGGTGGAGGAGCTGGCCGACGAAAACCTGGCCGGCTACCTGTTCAAATCCAAATCGCCTTCCTGCGGCTTTTCCCGGACCAAGGTCTACACGGAGCAGGGCATGGCCGTGCCGCGCGGGGTCGGCCTGTTCGCCCGGGCCTTCATGGACCGCTTTCCCCTGGTTCCGGTCGAGGACGAGGGGCGGCTTCACGATCCCGGGCTGCGGGAAGCCTTCATCGAAAAGCTCTTCACCCTGGCCCGGTTCCGGGAAGCCCTGGCCGGCGACGGGGCGGGCGGCCTTCTGGCCCGGCTGATCGGCTTCACGGCCGACCACAAGCTGCTGTTGATGGCGCACAGCCCGGAACTGGCCCGACAGATCGGCCGGCTGACGGCCGGGGCCAAGGAGCGGCCGGTCGAGGCGGTGCTCGCGGCGTACGAGGCCCTGCTCATGCACGCGCTGGACCGGCCGGCCACCCCGGCCAAGCACGTCAACGTGCTCCAGCATATCATGGGCTATTTCAAAAAAGTCCTCACCGCCGATGCCAAAGCCGAACTGCTGGAAGCCATCGCCGCCTACCGCCAGGGAAGTCTGCCCCGGCTGGTGCCGGTGACCCTGCTTCTCCACTACGCCCGCCACTACAACGTGGCCTATCTGCGGGGGCAGGTCTACCTTCACCCCCGGCCCCTGGAACTGACGCTGCGCAACCATGCCTAGGGCGCGGCCGCTCTCTTGACTGCGCGGCCGGCCGTCTTAGTTTAAGTTAAAATAATCACACAACCCTGACCGAAGGGAGGTAGGATTATGTTCAAGAGTTTATTGCCTCGTTTGCGGGAAAAATCCCTGGCCGCCAAGCGGCCCGTGAGCATTGCCGATCTGATGGAGGATTTCTGGCGCGAACCCATGCTCGGGTTCCCGAATCTCTTCAAGGACGTCAGCTATCCGGCCGTGGACATGAGCGAAAAGGACGGCGTGGTGACCGTGAAGGCGGAATTGCCCGGCCTTGATCCCGGAGACGTGGAGATCACCATCGAGGAGGAGGGCTTGGTCCTTCGCGGCGAGAAGAAGTTCGAGGACGAGGAGAAAAAGGACGATTATCACCGCATCGAGCGTTCCTACGGCTCCTTTGCCCGGATCATTCCCCTCCCGGGCAAGGTCAAGGAGGATGGGGTCAAGGCCCACTTCGAGAAGGGCATCTTGACCATCACCCTGCCCCGGGACGAAAAGGCCGCGCCCCACACCATCCCCATCGAGAGCTGACCGGGCGGACCCAGGCAACGGGCCGCAGCCGAATTTGGCGGCCGGAGCCGTACGGTTCCGGCCGCCGTCGTTTTTGCGGCGGGCAGGGGGCGCGGGAAGCGCCTCCGGGTGCCGGGCCTGACCTGCACGACACCGCCGGCACAACATCTTTTGCGGCGAACTGTTGCGGCATCTCGCGCCCCGGGCCGGTGCGGCCCGGGGGCGGATGTTGGGCGCGGTTCGGGGTGTTCAAATAAACATCTGCTATTACAATATGTTAAAGAGAAATTTTATTTTTTTTCCAATTGTCTGTTGACGCGGGGAGTCTGATTTGGCATCAAGACGCCTCGGCAACGGCGGCCGCCCCGCCGCGCCGGACCGGAAGGCAGCGAAAGCCAGGCGGCATTGACAGCCGGGCCGGATACGCGGTAAGAAAATTCTTTGAAAGTGAGGCGGCATAGCCAAGTGGTAAGGCAGAGGTCTGCAAAACCTCCATTCTCCGGTTCAAATCCGGATGCCGCCTCCACATGTCGATCTGAGCGGGAATAACTCAGTGGTAGAGTGCAACCTTGCCAAGGTTGAAGTCGCGGGTTCAAATCCCGTTTCCCGCTCCACTGCGTCAAGACAGGGCCGGCCCCAAAAGCCGGCCCTTTTTCTTTGCCACGGTCCGGGTCTTGGGGTAGGCTTTCGGGGTCTCTCCCAAAAGTCGTACGCATTCCGGCCGGCGCAACGTCCGGTCCCGTCCCCCATGGCACCCTAGCGCCGAGGCCGCTTTCCATGTCCAAACTGCCATCGACTCCCAAAGGCTACACGTCCGACCAGGACAAGGTCTGCCCTCCGAGGGAAACGGTCTCCCGGGCCAAAGAGGCTTTCAGCCGGTGCGGCGGAGGCATTCTGGCCGAGACCCGGCGCATCGACACCGGCCGCCTCGGCATTCCGGTTTTTTTGAGCGTGTGCGGCGAGACGGCCCGGGCCGTCATGCCCAGCCGCAAGCAGATGGGCAAGGGCGCCTCCCCGGAACAGGCCGAGGCATCGGCCCTGATGGAACTGGCCGAACGCTATAGTTTCTTTTCCTTTTTCGCCGCAGCCGACCGGTGCGTCACCGCCACCTGGAGCCAGGCCGAGGCCCGGTTCGGCGAACGCCTGCTTCCCCTGGCCCGCATGCGCCAAAGCGTCCACGAGGCCATTCCCGACGCCACGGCCCGGGAAATCCTCGATCTCGCGCCCTGGAGTTTCGCCTGGGCCCTGGACGTGGCCCGTGGCGAAGACGTGGCCGTGCCGGTGGGCTGGTTTCGGCTCTTGAACGAATTCAACGGGGCCTCGGCCGGAAACGGCGCCACGGAATCCGTGCTCCAGGGGGCCTGCGAGCTGGTCGAGCGCCACGTCTGCACCCTGATCGACCGCGCCCGGCCGACCCTGCCCACCATCGATCCGGCCAGCCTGGACGACCCGGTGCTGGCCCGCCTGCACGCCGCTTTCGTCCGGGAAGGCATCCTGGTCCGGCTCAAGGACTTCAGCCAGGGGATGCCCGTGCCCACGGTCGGCGCCCTGGCCTACGATCCGGCCACCTTTCCCGACGCCTCGGAAATCGTCTTCACGGCCGGCACGGCCACCTCGCCGGCCAAGGCCGCCATCCGGGCCCTGACCGAAATCGCCCAGCTGGCCGGCGACTTCGAGACCAGAAGCAACTACGAGGCCTCGGGCCTGCCGAAATACGCCAACCTGGAAGAGGCCGCCTGGATCATGGCCGGCCCGCTCACCCCCCTGGCCGCCCTGCCCTCCATCGCCTGCGACGACATGGCCCGGGAACTCGAACGGCTGGCCGACGGACTGGCCGGCATGGGCCACAGCCTTTTGACCGTGGATACCACCCACCCGGAACTGGGACTGGCCGCCAACTATTCCTTCGTGCCGGGATTTGCCTTCCGGGAGCGCACCCCGCAGGCCAGCCTGGGCCTTTTTACCGGCCGCGTCCTGGCCGAACAGGCCGAACCGGACCAGGCCGCCGCCGGCCTGGCCCGGTTGGCCGAAATCTATCCCCGCGCCCCTTTCGTGCCTTTTTTCGAGGGACTGCTGTCGTTGCGGCTGGGTGAGGCCCAGGCCGCCGTCCCCCAGTTCGCCTGCGCCGAGAACCTCCAACCCCTGCCCGAGGACCGGGCCCTGGCGGCCTTCTACCAGGCCTACGCCCTGTCCCGGCTGGATCGGTGGGAGGAAGTCGTCCCCCACCTGGACCGGGCCCTGGACCTGTGCCCCGAGGTCAAGGAATACAGCAACCTGCGCGGCGTGGCCCGATTCAAGGCCGGCCGCTACGCCGAAGCGGCCGCCGATTTCCAGGCCGCCCTGGCCCTGGACCCCGGTTCGGCCATGGACCTGGCCAACCTGGGGCTGTGCCGCATGCACCTGGGGCAGACGGGGCCGGCCGTCCAATCCTTGACTGCCGCCCTCTCCCTCGATCCGAGCCTGACCTTCGTCAGGGAACATCTGGAGCGGCTGGCCGGCACGGTTCCGCCCCTGGAGAAATGAGACAACATCTCAATATCATAAATTTTATTTCTTGAAACGTTCCCTCGCGACGGGGGAAACCCGTTGACAGAATTTCCCTTTAATGCTTATGTTCAAAAAATAACACGGGAGTCGGGACCTGTCGGCTCGCCCCGATCCAAACCCATCAGGCATCGAAACTGCCCATGCCATGGGTTAAAAAGGCCCCCCGGCGACGGGATGGCGTTTGGCAATCGCCAGGCCCGTCAGACGGACGCCGGGTGCTCGTCGGATCAACCTTGTAAGGAGGATGCGCATGGCAACTGTCGAGTACAAAGGCAAATCGTTCGAGGTCGACGAAGACGGCTTCCTGCAGAAATTCGAGGACTGGAGCCAAGAATGGGTTGAGTACGTGAAGGAGTCCGAAGGAATCAAGGAACTTTCCGAGGAACACCAGAAAGTCATCGAATTCCTGCAGGACTACTACAAGAAAAACGGCATCGCCCCCATGGTGCGCATCCTGTCCAAGGTGACCGGCTTCAAGCTCAAGCACATCTACGAGTTGTTCCCGTCCGGACCTGGCAAGGGAGCCTGCAAGATGGCCGGCCTGCCCAAGCCCACCGGCTGCGTGTAGGCGACGGTCCCGGGACAAGGTTTTTTTGCCGTCTTCGGACGGAGGAAAATTCCTGGTTCCTTCAGGAAGGCGTGTAACGCGCTTCGAGGAAAAAAGGCGGCGGGGTGACCCGCCGTCTTTTTTTGCGCCTCCGGCTCCCACCACCTTTGGCCGCCGGTTCCTCTTTCGAGACCACCGCCCAAGGAACCGGAAGAAACGCCTCCGGCGGCCAAAGGGGTTCACCCTTTGGAATCCTATAATACCGCACGCTTGCTAAAATTTTGTCGCAGAACAAAACCACGGAAACTGGAGCGGCGAGGGTGCAGTGGCCTCATTTCGCCTTGGCCGCCGGCTTCGGCCGGGGTTTGGCCTTCGGCTTGGGACGTTTTTTGGCCTTGGGCTTTTTCTTGGGCAGCCGGCCCTCCTCGGCCAAGCGGAAGAGCTTTCGCTTCTTGGAGTCGAAGGTGATGGCCGTCTTGATGGCGGCCAGGCCCATGGCCGCGATGCTTAAGATCGCCACCAGCCCTTTTTGCAGTTGCCATTTCTGCTGTTCCATCATGTCCGCCACCCAGCCCTGGCCCGACCGCTGGAACAGGTAGATGAAAACCGGCACCAGGACCAGGGACAGCCCCAGGCCCGCCACTTCCATCCACATGAAGTTGCGCCCGAGCAGCATGACGAAAAAGCTGGAGTCCCGCACGATGCGCAGCGTGATAAGCCGCGTGTGCAACGTCCGGATGCGGTCGTCGACCAGCGGCAGATACTCCCGGGCCTTGTGGAAATTGGCGGCCTCGGTCATGGGGGCGGTCCGCATCCAGTTGAGCTTGGCGGCGCAGAAATTAAAATCCCCGTTGAATTCCCGCAACAGCGCCGGAAAGGGAAACCAGGCCGCCTCATGCTGCACGGCCTTCAAGTCCTCGAACTGCCGGGACTGATCCTCCTGCATGACCTTGATCTCGGCGTCGATGTGCTGCTGAAAATCCTCCTGCAGGCCGGTCAATCCCTCGGCCAGGCGCATGAACGACACGTAGTTGCCCACCTTGCCGAGCTTGCCGAGGGCCTGGAGCCGCGTTTCGGTCTCGGCGAGATACGGCTCGCCCTCGAGAAAATGGGCACGCAGGGACTCGGACAGGGCGGACAGGGCGTCCAGGTGGACCTTGACCGCTTCCTTGGCCGCCTTCCATATCCGCCACAGAGCGGTCAGCACGTCCAGGCGGCCCCGCTCCAGTTCAGGGTCCACCATCACCCGGTTGAACATGGTGGTATCGTCCTGAAGCAACTGGGTAAAAAGCTGCATGCCCTGGTCGGTGAATCCCATCTTCACCAGACACACGCCCTGGCGATAGATCGGCTCGGTCCACTTGGGCGCGTCCCGCAGGGTTTCCCGGAACAGGGCGATCGCTTTTTGCAGGTCGCCCTGGATTTCCATGGCCCGGGCCTGGAGAAACAGAAAATAGGCGCGTTGCAGGGCCGTGTAGCAGAGCCGGCCGGACTCCTGCCAATAGTAGACCGCCTTGGTCCAATCGCCTTCTTCCATGGAGTGGAAGCCCTGCAGGGACTTGGGCTGGTAGGCCCGGGGATAGCGGAGCAAGGCCTGGCTCATGGCCGCTTCATAGCCCTCGGCATTGTCGGTGCGCAGGGCACTTAAGGCATCCCAGAGGAATTCCCCCTCCCGAGGGCCCACCTGGGCGAGGCCGGCCGGCAGCTCCTTGCCCCGGCTGCGCCAGACGAGTTCCAGCAGGCGGAGCTGGGCCGGCAGGTCGATCTCGAAGATGGCCCCTACAAGCACGTCCTTTTCCTGGGTGCCTTTGAGGCCGGCGACCATGCCCTCCAGGGGATTGGCGGACAGGGAGGCTTCCACCTCCTGGGACAGGGCCTCGATCCGGTCGAGGTCCACCTGGCCGAACCGGTCCCAGACCTCCGGGCGCGGGGCGGCCAAGCCCTTGGACGGGCATTGACGGGGCTGGTGGTTGTTTAGGCCGCAGTAAAAGCATACCGCGGCGTCGCCGCCGGACAGGCTGGCCGGCAAGGGCACGGCCAAGGCGCCCCGGGGCTCGGATTCCTGGACGTCGGACAGGCCGACGCTGCACCAATCCTCCATCTTCACGCCGCGGGAGAGCGATCGGGCCTCCTGGATGAGAAACCCCTCCCCCAGGAGGAAGGCCGCGCGATAGCTCATGTGGGGATGATCCGGAGACAGCTTGTCCCAATCGAGACCGATGCGACGGGGCAAATCCTTACTGAGGTTGCGGCCCTTGGCCGACACGGCGGCCATGACGCTCGGCCAGTACCGGCTCTCCCCCTCCTCCTCCTTGAGGCGCACGATCCGGCTGATGCTGTCGCGGCACCAGGCCCGGAAAAGACGCAACCCGGACACCTCGAAGATGATAAAACCCTCGTGGCGCAAAAATTTGAGGCCCAGACGGCTGATGACGTCCACCAGTTCGGTGGCGATGTTGCGCCAGCCCTCGGCCGTGTTCCGGTCCAGGGGGTCGCCCAGGGGATGAATGACGCACAGCCAGTCCAGGCCCGAAGGATAGGACGGTCCGGAATCGGCCTCCAAGCGCTCGAAGGCCACCCGAGCCAAGCCCATGGCCGGCTTGACCGGCGAGCTGGACAGACCGGGAATAAGCTGCATCTGTCCCTTCACATTGGGGTGGAGCAGGACCTCGATGGTGTCCGACGGCGTCACGTTTTGCCGGGAAAGTTCCACCGAGATGGACAGGGAGCGTTCGAATTTCTGGCCCACCAGCAGGGAGGCCCCGAACACCTCCAGGAATACCGGCATGGGAGCGACCCGGCCCCAGACGACGATGCGGGCCAGGACCCGAAACACCTCGTCGCCGAAAAAATACCACAGGGCTTGGTCATGGTCCTCGGCCATGCGAAAGCCGCCGTATTCCAACAGCATGGAATCAAACGCCGGATCAAGCTGGCCGGCCCAGGCCACCCAGACCCCATAACCGGACTGCACCATGCGGGTGGAGCCGAGATGAGGCAACTTGTCCAAAAGACGGGTGATATACACGGTGGTGGACAACGGGACGGTTCTCCCTTACTTGCCGCTCATGGACATTTCGAAAACCATCGCAGCGTTGAAGGCCGAGCCGGGCTTCCATGAGAAGGTCGGCATGATGCTCATCCACAACGGGGTGGTCCGCGGGACCTCCCGCAAAGAAGGCGCGCCGGTGGGCACCCTCGAAGTCACGGTGGACCAGGACCTGGTGGAGTCCATCCGCCGGGAGGGCGAGGCCATGCCCGGCATGTTCCGGGTGCTGGTCGAAGCCCGGGCCGGCACCTTCGTGCCCGGGGACGACCTGCTTTTCATTGTGGCCGCCGGCGACATCCGGGAACACGTCATCGCCGCCTTGGTCCAAACCCTGACGCGCATCAAGTCCGAGGCCATCGTCAAGCGGGAAGTGGCCCCCTAGGGCCGTCCCGCCGCAACCGCTTCGGTCACCAGATCCCGCACCCGACCAGCCTCTTCGGGCCGGTCGTTCTTCAGGCATCCCCGCACGTACAGCGCGGCTTTGCGCTGGAGTTCTTTTTTTATGCAATCCCGGTGCCAATCCGTAACATCCGGCCGGCCGAGCAGCTGGACCATGGACCGGATGCGAAAGAGGTCCATCCCGACAAAGGATGCGGAAAGCTGATCCGACCGGCCGCCGTAGCGCACGGTGAGCCATTCGTCGAGCAGCCCCACCGGATAGCGGAGCAGCCCCCGCAGCCACAGGTCGTAATCCTCGCAGGCGGGCAGGGACTCGTCGAAGCCGCCGACCGTTTCGAGAAAGCCCCGGGTAAAAAGCACGCTCGACGGGCTGACCAGACACCGCTCAAGCGCCGCCTCGAAAAAACAACCGTCCATTTTCCGCTGGGCCAGCCCGGGGTTGACCCGCCGGCCGCCGCGCATCCAGATTTCCTGATTCTGGCAAATCGCGTAGCCCCGCTGCCGGGCAAAGCCCAGCAACCGTTCGACCTTGGCCGGCAGCCAGGCGTCGTCGGAATCGAGCAGGGCCAGATAGTCCCCCCGGGCCGCGGCCAGCCCGGTGTTGCGGGCGGCGGACACGCCCCGGGGCCGGTCATGGGCAAGCACCCGCAATCGGGGATCACGCACCTGATCGAGCTTGGCCCGGGTGTCGTCGACCGAACCGTCGTCCACCACCACCACGTCCAGGGCCGCATGGGTCTGGGCCAGCACCGAATCCACGGCCCGCCTGACCAATTCGGCCCGGTCCCTGGTGGGGATGACCACCGAAACCAGCCTGTCCGCCTCGCCTTGCATTCTCCGATCCTACATGGCCGGCCCCGGCCTGCCAAGCCGGCCTCTGGCCGCCGAAGGCAAAAAAGATAAAGATGCCTCCGGCGGCCGGGGCCGGACGCCCGGCTGGCAGACATGCTGCCCCCGGCAGGGTCCAGGGGCGGCGCCCCTGGTCAGGGGAGGTCCGGGGAGGGGCGACGCCCCTCCCCGGCCGCCGGAGGCACATTCCATGACCGCCTACACCGATTCCAACCGCGCCTATCGCCAGACCCTCCGCCCCCGGCCGGGCGAAACAGCCTTCCAGGTGGTGGTGGAACAGACCGACCTGTTCATCGTGGCCGACCGCCCGCTGGCCCAAGACATCGCGACCATCGTCCGGGAACTGCGCGCCGCGCTTACCGCCTACCTGCTCCTGCACCCCGGCTTCCGGGAAAGCCTGGTTCCCGTCGCCGTGCCCGCCGAGGCGCCCCCCCTCGTCCGCTCCATGGCCGATGCCGCCGCCCGGTTCGGCGTCGGCCCCATGGCCGCCGTGGCCGGAGCCCTGTCCCAGGCCGTGGCCGACCGCCTGGCCGCCACCTGCCCGAACCTGTTGGTGGAAAACGGCGGCGATATCGTCATGCGTTCGACGGTGCCGCGTACGGTCGCCCTTCTGGCCCAGCCCGCCGCCGGCGCCCGGCTGGGCCTCTCCTTTCCCCCGGACCGGCTGCCGGCGGCCGTGTGCGCCTCCTCGGCCACGGTCGGCCCGTCCCTGTCCCTGGGCCGGGCCGACATGGTCACCGTGGTGGCCGGCCACGGCGCGGTGGCCGACGCCGCCGCCACCGCCCTGGGCAACCTGCTCGTTACGGCCGAGGACATGGACGGCGTGCTGGCCGCCGCGACCGGCATGCGCCGCCGGGGCGTGCGCGGGGCGTTCGTCCAGCTCGGGGAGCTGGTCGGCCTGGTCGGCGACATCGAACTGGTGGCGCTTGAAGAAGAATGAACATGCCTCCGGCGGCCGGGGCCGGACGCCCGGCTGGCAGGCCTGCTGCCCCCGGCCCCCTCGCATCGAAGACGCGTTTCTACCTATGGCCCCGCGCAGGGGGCCTGGGGGGAATGATTCCCCCCAGCGGGTCCAGGGCGGCGCCCTGGCGGTGAGGGTCCGGGAGAGGCAGCGCCTCGCCCGGCCGCCGGAGGCATAAAAAAAACGAACGCCGGGCAGTGCTGTCCGGCGTTCGCGGCCCGCAGCGGCCTCCCCCTAGCATCCAATTTTTCGAGCGCGCTAGGCCTTGATGCTTTCGATGGTCCGTTCCAGTTCCCGTCCGAGGGGAGTGCGCAGGGAAAGATGCCGTTCCAGGGCAGTGATGCCCTTGACCACGGTGGAATGACGGCGATTAAAGCGGGTGCCGATGTCGGCCAGCGAGAGGTCGGTATGCTGCCGGGCCAGAAGAAAGGCGGTGTTCCTGGCCAGAACCAACTGCCGCTTGCGGGATTTGGAGCTGAGCTGCTCCGGGGAAAGGTGGTAGACGTCGCAGACGTAGTCCACGATGTCGTCCAGATTGAGCGGCCGGGCCTCCAGGTCGTAGTTGCGCAGAACGTCCCAGGCCAAATCCATGGAAATGCGACAATTGAGCAGTTTGGCCTTCAGCGCCAGGTTCTGCAGGCAACTTTCGAGCTGGCGGATATCGGCATGGAGTCGGTCGGCCAGGAGGGTGGACACATCGTCAGGCAAAAGCACCTGATGGATGGCGGCCTTGCGTTCCAGGATGCGCTTGCGGGTGGCCAGATCGGGCTTGTCGATGACGGCCAGGAAACCGGAGCTGATGCGGGAGAGCAGCTGTCCGTCGAGGCCGGTTAAATCCCTGGGCAGGAAAGAGCTGGTGAAAACCAGTCGACAGCCCCGGGAATTGAGCGCTTTCAGGGTGTTGAGCAGTTCGTCCTGGATACGGGGTTTGTCCCGGAAAAAATGGATATCCTCCAGCAGGAGCACGTCGACGTTTTCCCGAAAGGCGGCCTTGAAGCGCTCCACCTGCCGGGTCTTCAAGGCCATGACCAGCCGGTTGGCGAACTCCTCGGCCGAGAGATAGGCCACGCGCAGGCCCTTTTCGCCCAGGCAGGACAGATACCGGCCCATGGCCTGGAGGAGATGGGTCTTGCCCAGGCCCGGGGCCGAACTGATGAAAAGCTGCTCGGCCGAAAGGCTCATATCGCAGATGCCCTTGGAGGCCACATAGGCCAACTCGTTCGACGGGCCGACCACGAATTCGTCGTAGCTGAAGCGGAAGCGTTCGGCGCCGGTATCCGGCGCCTTGGGGGCGAGCGGCAGGGTCAGGGGCCGGGCCGACGGACGCGGCCGGACGAGCTCGCGGGCCGGCGGCGGAGTGGGACCTTCGGTAACCACCACCGTGGGACGCGTGCCCATGACCACGGCGGCGGCTTCGGCCACCTGGCCGACCAACCGTTCCCGCACCCAGGAAGCCACGAAGGCATTCGGAGCGATCAGTTCCAGGCAGCCGTCGCCGGCCCGGGCGGCAAGCGGCTTGATCCAGAGGTTAAAGAGTCCGGGACCGAGCGTTTTTTCGAGCAAGGATTTGGTTTGGGGCCAGATCGTTTCCATGGGGGGCACACTACGGAGGCGGGCGGCGAGGGCAAAGGACGGTTTTGGTTGGGAAGGACGAACCGGGCCGTCACGTTCTCTACAGCGCAACAGACTGTTTTATTAAATGAATTTCTCAAGCCCAGGATATCCGGGCCTTCAGGCCCCTTGCGTCAGGCCGCGCCAGACAAGGCTTCAGCGGCCTGGGCAAATGTTATGCACAGTTGTGGATGGATTTTCCACATGGCACTTTTTGTTTTTCTCAATTTTACTCAATTTTTATTTATTTTTTTCGTGTTCCAACAGCCTTTTTTTCTATTGACCAGTTCTAAACCCGCTCCGCCCAAGGTTTTACGCCCGATCCCTCCCCAGGCGAAACAAGCACACACCAGGAACAATCCCTTCATTTTATTATAAAAAATTGATTATGCCCACTTTTGCGGCCGAGACGCCAAAATACCGGAAGAATCCCATCCTACGCCTGACGGGATATTTGCTCACACGAAAAAATCGGATTTCAGGCGTTAAGAGGAAATGGCGTGATTGTCCGGCCGGGCCGGATAGCGCCCGCAGCCGAAACGCGCGTCTTCCGGGCAATAGCCGAGCCGTTCGCAGCGGGCCCCGGCCCCGGCGAAGATGACGGGCAAGGCTTCCCGGCACAGGCGCAGCATCGCGTCGGCCAGGGCCCGGATTTCCCATTGGGCCCGCGTGCAGCAGCGCAGCTCGAAAAAGTGCAGCAGCGACCGGCAGTTCATGGTCACGACGATGCGGGTTTCGCAGGCGTTCGGCAGCACGAACCGGGCATCCTCGTTGGCGGTGGCCGACCGGCCGTGCCGGGCGAGGACATCCTGGATGGCGGCATAGGCGGCCCCGGCCTGGGCCATGGCCGCCAAAAAGGCCGCCTTGGCCTCGGGGATGGCGGCGATGGCCGGCGGCAGCACGTAATCGAAGGCGGCGGCGTCCACGTAGCGCTGGGACTGCTGGGAATAGCTGGCCAGACGATGGCGCACGAGCTGATGGGTCAGGGCCCGGGACACACCGGACACGGCGAAAGTGAAGGACACGTGTTCGATGGGCGACTCGTGGCCCGAGGCCAGGATGCGGGCGACGAACTCGGTCTGCCTTTCCCGACTGATCTCCCCCGACAGGAGTCGCGGCCACATATCGGCCACGCAGCCCGGGTGGTAGCATTGGCGGAAGGCCGCATAAACCAGGGCCAGCGGTTCCGGCGTATGGGCCAGAAGCGTCACGGCAAGCGAAGTGGCAGCCATTCCTTGTCTCTCCCTTGTGCCTCCGGCGGCCAGGGGCGCTGCCCCTGGACCCTGCCGGGGGGAATCATTCCCCCCAGGCCCCCTGACCTGACGTCCCCTTCGCGGTCGTTGGGGCGGCAAGCGTCTTCGGTTGCCGCCCCAACGACCGCGCATTGACGGGTCCGGGGGCATCATGCCTGCCAGCCGGGCGTCCGGCCCCGGCCGCCGGAGGCATCTTTGCCGTTTCTTCTCTTCACCCCATCGTCTTTTTCAGATGGGCGTAGGCCTTGGCCGTGGCCACCCGGCCGCGGGCGGTGCGTTTGATCAGGCCGCACTGGATGAGGTACGGCTCATAGATCTCCTCCACGGTCCGCACCTCTTCGCTGATGGCCACGGCCAGGGTTTTGACCCCGACCGGGCCGCCCTCGTAGTGGCCGATGATCGTCTCCAAAATCTTGCGATCCATCTGGTCCAGGCCGTTGGGGTCCACGTCCAGGCGGGCCAGGGCCTCCTTGGCCAGTTCCTCGGTCAGGATGTCGACCCCGGCCACCACGGCGAAATCGCGCACCCGGCGCAACAGGCGGTTGGCGATGCGCGGGGTGCCGCGCGAACGCTGGCCCAGGACCAAGGCCCCGCCGGGGGTGATGCCGATGCCCAGGATGGCGGCGGAACGCGTCACGATGCGGGCCAATTCCTCGGGATCGTAGAATTCCAGCCGGAAGATCACGCCGAACCGGTCGCGCAACGGCGAGGTCAAAAGCCCGAGCCGGGTGGTGGCCCCGACCAGGGTGAAAGGCTCCAGGTCGATGCGCACCGTGCGCGCCCCCGGTCCCTGGCCGATGATGAGGTCGAGCTTGAAATCCTCCATGGCCGGATAGAGGATCTCCTCCACGGCCGGCGGCATGCGGTGGATCTCGTCGATAAAGAGGATGTCGCCCCGGCGCAGGTTGGTGACGATGGCGGCCAGATCGCCGCAGCGCTCCAGGACCGGCCCGGTGGTGGTGACCAAATTCACCCCGAGTTCGGAAGCCATGATCTGGGCCAGGGTGGTTTTGCCGAGGCCGGGCGGGCCGTAGAGCAGGCTGTGGTCCAACGTCCGGCCCTGTTCCATGGCCGCCCGTAAAAAGACACGCAGATTGGCCCGCAGCTCGTTTTGCCCGATGAAATCATCGAGCCTGGACGGGCGTATCGTGTCGTCCGGGTTGGCGGTCAAGCCGGCGCAGGTGTCCTTGACGTCGCTCATGTCTTCTCGGAAGCCAGCCGTTTGAGCGCCTGCCGGAGCGCGCCGGCCACGTCCAGATCGGGCTCGGCTTCAAGCACGGCCGCGCCCACCCGTCGGGCGTCGGGCGCAGCATAGCCGAGATTGGTCAGTCCCGCCACGACGTCACCGAGCACCCCGCCGCCGGGCTGGCCGTCGGCCAGGGCCGGGCCGCCCGCGGCCGGCTGGCCTTCCAGCTTGTAGGTCAGCTCGATAAAAATCCGCTGGGCGCTTTTCTTGCCGATGCCGGGGACCCGGACCAGGGCCTCCATGTCGCCCAGAGCCACGATGCGGTGCAGATCGTCGGTGGTGTAGCGCGATAAAATGGCCAACCCCGTGCGGGGACCGAGCTTGGTAATGCCGAGCAGCACCCGGAAGGTCTCCCGATCCTCCAGCGTGGCGAAGCCGTACAGCTCGAAGGCGTCCTCGCGCACCACGGTGTGGACGTAAAGCCGTACCTCGCCGCCGGGGGCGGGCAGCGCCGCCGCCACCGGGTCCGGGAGTTCCAGCTCGTAGCCGACGCCGCCGGGCGTGACCACGATGGCGAAGCGGTCGCGCCGCACGACGAGCCGTCCCTCGATATAGCCGATCATCGCGCCTCGCACAGGCGCATCAGGCGCCGCTGATTGAGATGGCAAACGGCCGCGGCCAGGGCGTCGGTCGCGTCCACGGCGAAAGTTTCCCGACATGCCAGCACCCTGCCTACCATGAAGGCCACCTGGGATTTTTCGGCCCGGCCCGTGCCGACCAGACTCTTTTTAATGATGGTCGGCTCGTAGGAAAAAACCGGCAGGCCGGCCACGGCACAGGCGGCCAGGGCCGCGCCCCGGGCCTGGCCGAGTTTCAGGGCCGTGCCCGGATTTTTGGCCACGAACACGTTTTCCACGGCCGCCTCGACCGGACCGTAGCGACCGATCAGCTCGGCCACGGCAGCATAAATGGTGCCCAGCCGGCGGCAGAAATCCGTCTCGGACCCGGTGCGGACCACTCCGGCGGCCACCAGCGACAGCACGCCCGAACACTCGCGCACGAAGCCGTAGCCCGTCACCCGCGACCCGGGGTCCAACCCCAAAACGACCCCATCCGTGGCCGGCACTGTTCCCCCTGAAGAGAAGAAAAGAGGCCTCCGGCGGCCGGGGGGCAGGATGCCCCCCGGACTCCCTCACCGGGGTAAAAAGCGTCAGGCCTCAGGCGCGACCATAGCCGAATGCGGCCGGAAGACAAGCCGTGCCCCCGGCCGCCGGAGGCAGCGTTCCTAGGCCAACAATTCGTCGGGCAGGTCGCCGTTGGAATGGACCTTTTGCACGTCGTCGTTGTCTTCGAGCAGGTCGATCAAGCGCAGGAGTTTCTGGCCGCTTTCCACGTCCAGCTCGACCGTCGTGGACGGCACCATGGACACCTCGGCGTCCTCCGACTCCATGCCGGCGGCCTCGAAAGCGCTGCTTAGTCCGTCGAAATCCTCGGGCGAGCAGTAGACTTCCCAGACGTCGCCCTCGTCGGTAATTTCCTCCACGCCGTGTTCCAGGCCCACTTCCATGAGCTGGTCCTCGGAAAAGGTGGCCTTGGGGAAGGAGAAAATGCCCTTCTTGGCGAACATCCAGCCCACGCAGCCGGCCTCGCCCATGGCCCCGCCGCCCTTGGACAGGATGTGGCGCACTTCGGCCACGGTCCGGTTGCGGTTGTCGGTGGCCGCCTCGATCAGGATAGCCACGCCGCCCGGCCCGTATCCTTCGTAGAGGACCTCGTCGAAACTCTCGCCGACGAGCTCGCCGGTGCCCTTCTTGATGGCCTGTTCGATCTTGTCCTTGGGCAGGTTGACGGCCTTGGCCGCGGTAATGGCGGTCTTGAGGCGGGTGTTGAGGCCCGTATCGGCGCCGCCGGCCTTGGCCGCCAGCATGAGCTCCTTGGTCACCTTGGTGAAAAACTTACTTTTCTTGGCATCCTGGACCGACTTGTGGGCCTGGATATTATGCCATTTGCTATGTCCGGACATTGTTCCTCCTCGGGTCCAGACGGGCGTACCCGCCGGCCCGCGTAGCGTGCATCGTGTGGCCTCAATTCTTAGCCGTCGGACCGTCCGGCGGCAAGGGCGAGACGCCCTCCGGGGCGACCGCCGGGGCGCCCAGAAAGCCGGTTCCCACGTAGAAAATTTCCTTGCTCTCGGCCCGGGAACTTTTGGGCTTGGCCACCCGGACCGCCGCGAAAAAGGCCTTGAGCCCGATCAGGTAGGCCGGGGCGTCCGGGCCCTGGAAAATCTTGACCACAAAGGCGCCCCCGGGCCGCAACCGCCGGCAGGCCACGGCCAGGGCCGCCTCGGCCAACTCCAGGGACCGGGCCTGGTCCGTGAACTTGATCCCGGTGGTCTTGGGCGCCATATCGCTTAAGACGATATCGAACGGCCCGAGGCTGGTGAAGGCTTCCAGAACGTCCGGGCCGGGATCGAGCATGTCCCCGATCAGATAGGTGACATGATTGGGGAAGGCCGTGCCGGCGGGATGGAGGTCGATGGCCAGGACCCGGCCGGACGGCCCGACCCGCTCGGCGGCAAAAAGGCTCCACGATCCGGGACAGGCCCCGAGATCGAGCACGGCGGCTCCGGGAAAAAAGAGGCGCGATTGTTTTTCGATCTCTTGCAGCTTATAGACCGAACGCGCCGGATAGTTTTCCTGCTTGGCCTTTTTGAAGTAGTGGTCGCGATACGTTTTCATGGCGGCTGCCCCCGATACCGTTATCTGAAACAGGTTTCAAGGAAAAGACGGCTTTCATGTCACGAACGGAACGCCCCGAGCGCCTTTCCATCCGGGATGAGGCCGGCCGCGAGCGCACGCTCGCCGCCGGAAAAGACGCCTTCGCGGTATCCGGCCAGGGAACGGAGCCCTTTTTTTTGGGCCTCGGCCCGGACCCGGCCGTCGCCGCCGCCTGCCTGCCGCCCGGCCGGGAGGCGGCCTATCTGGAATGTCCGGCCTTCGCCGCCGCCATGCCGCCCCTGTGGCAGGCGGCCATCCCGACGCAGTTCCAGGCCCTGGCCCCCGAGGACCTGACGCCCGGCCGCATCGCCCGGTCCCGGTTTTACCTCTACCGACAAAATCTGCGCCTCTTCCCCTCGTTTTGGGGCGCACTCTGGGCCCGGATCCAGCTGGCCCTGCTCCCGGCTCCGCCCGCCCGCCCCGACGGAGCCGGCCCGGTGCTTCTGGTCCGAACGGCGGGGGGGCTCCTCGAACCGGAACTGGCCCGGGGGCTGACCGCCCTCGGCCGCACGGTGACGGCCCTGCCGGCCGAAAACACGGTTACGGTGCTGCGGGAGATCCTGGCCAGGGAGACTCCGGCCCTTTTCCTCTGCGTCAACGGCGCGGGCCTCGACGCCGACGGGCTTTGCCCGGCCCTTCTGGCCGCAGCCGGCGTGCGGCTCGCCGTGTGGTTCGTGGACAACCCCTTCCATGTCCTTGGCCGGTTCCGGGCGCCCTTCTGGAAGAAAGCCCATCTGTTCGTCACCGACGACTGGTTCGTCCCCAAACTCCGGGAGCTGGGCGCCGACTCGGTCCACCATCTGCCCCTGGCCGCCAGCCGGCATTTTTTCACGGCCCGGCCCGCGTCCGATCCGGCGGGACAGGCCCTTTTCGTCGGCCGCAGCGCCTTTCCGGGCCGGGACGCTTTTTTCGCCGGCTGCCAGCCGCCGGAGCCGCTTCTGGAGACGGCCCGGACCATGCTCGCCCACGGCGAACGACCGGATTTCGGCTGGTGGGCGCACCAACTGGGTTCCCCCCGACTCTGGCCGGGAAAGGCCGTCCGGCGGGTCGGCTGCGGCGCCGAGATGGCCGGACTCTCCTGGCGGAGCGCCTGTCTGGCGGCCCTGGCCGAAACCCTGCCGCTCGCCCTCTACGGGGATGCCGGCTGGCGGGAGCTGCTGCCGGCGGCACGGCTCCACGGGCCGGTGGAGTATTACGCCGGCCTGGCCGCCCTCTACGCCGGAGCGGCGGTGACGGTGAACCTGACCAGCCTGCTGCTGCCGCATGGCCTCAGCCAGCGCCATTTCGACGTCTGGGCCGCCGGCGGGATGCTCCTTTCCGACGCCACGCCGGGGCTGCACCTTTTCCCGGACGCCCTGACCCGGCCCATGACCTTCCGCCACCCCGACGAAATCGCGGACCGAGCCCGGGACTTGGCCGGCAACGCACGGTTGCGCGCGGAACTGACGGCCGGCTGGCGGGAGCTTATCGCCGGGGAGCATACCTACGAGCGGCGTCTGGCCCGGCTGCTCGACGTGGTGCTCGGTGCCGATCATTCTTGACCGGCCCTGATTTTGCGCCTATAGGCTTTTTTCTCCGATGGGGGCGTAGCTCAACTGGGAGAGCGCTGCGTTCGCAACGCAGAGGTCGTGGGTTCAAGTCCCATCGCCTCCACCAAAGGACACCCAAAGGGCATCGTGGCGACACGGTGCCCTTTTTCTTGGCGTCGGGAGCCCAAAACGAGACTGTTGCACAATTCCATGCCGGTGTCCCAATCCTAGGACTGCACCTGTCTCAAATCATATCGGGTTTCCAAAGGGCGGAGCCCTTTGGCCGCCGGAGGCATTTCCCCTGGCGCAATGGCGCAGCGGTCTCAAAACCGTCTCCCTTCGCGACCACCGCACAGCGTCGCAGGAAGCGCCTTGGGCGGCCAACGGGCCCGCGCCCTGGAATCCCCGATATGATTTGAGGCGGGTGCACTTTCAGGCTTGAGGCAAAAAAAAGCCTCCAGGGAGTGGTGCACCGGTCTCCCTTCAAGAATCCGCAGACAAGGCCCACCTTTTGCAATCATTGGGGATACATCCATTTTCCCGAATGATGCGGCAGGCGGCTTAGAAAATGAAATATAATAATCTTGCTATGATAAGGAGACAAACCGCGACGGCGTTCCCTGGGATCCGGGTTTGCCTCGGTTATTTTGTTAGAAACTTACAGAGCTCATGACGTCGTTACCCCCGCCGCCCTCCGAGGAACCGGGCAGCGAATTCCAGCCGGTTCCCATCGGGCACCTTTTCCCCAACACGCCAGGGGGATTCGAGATTTACCTCCGCAACGGCGGCAGCCACATCCTGTTCGCCAAAAACGGGGAATACTTCACCCCCCGGCATCGGGCCCTTTTGGCCGAATACGGGGTGGACACGGTCTACATCCACCGCACGGAACAGGCCCGCTATAAGGAGTATATCCGACGCTCGCTGGCGACCGCCCTGCTCGGCCAGGATCTGACCCTGGAAGAAAAATCCGCCGCCTTCTACCACAACTGTTGCGGCATCATCCGGGATCTCATCCGCGACAAACTCCCCAACGGCCTGGCCGACAAACATGGCCGCCTGTTCGTGGCCTATGTGCGCGACAGCGTGGAGTTCCTCTCCACGGAAGCCGGTCTGGCCCGCCTGGGCGCCCTGATGCGGCACGACTACGAAGTCTTCAGCCACGGGGTGCACGTCTTCGTCTACACCGTCTTTCTGCTCAAATCCCTGGGCCTGCCCAACACGACCATCGTCCAGGCCGGGGTCGGCGCCCTGCTCCACGATTCGGGCAAGGAGGGGATTCCGCTGTCCATTCTGAAAAAGCCCGGCAGGCTCACTCCCGAGGAAATGCTCGCCGTGCGCGAACATCCGGAACGGGGCGTCCGGTTGTGCCGGCCGCTTTCCCTGTCCCGGCTGGCCAAGGAATGCGTCCTCATGCACCACGAGAAGCTCGACGGCCAGGGCTATCCCCGGGGACTCGCCGGCGAGGACATTCCGCTCCACGCCAGGATCGTCTCCCTGGCCGACGTCTACGACGCCCTGACCTCCAACCGGGTCTATGCCGGAGCGGTGAAACCCTTCGAGGCCCTGCGCATCATGCGCCACGAGATGGCCGGATCGTTCGACCTCGACCTCTACAAACGCTTCGTCATGCTCTTAAGCGGCGCGGCGTTGGTGTAGAAGGGAGGGCGCCAGGGGCGCTGCCCCTTCCCCCGGCCGGGGGAAGCATTCTCCCCAGCCCCCCTCGCCTGGGGGCATCTTTCCCACGCATCCCCCCGATCCCCGGCGCGGGGAGACTGTTGCACAATTCCATGCCGGCATGCCGGTGCCCCAATCCTAGGACTGTAACTGTCTCAAATCATATCGGGTTTCCAAAGGGCGGAGCCCTTTGGCCGCCGGAGGCATTTCCCATGGTGCACTTGCGCAGCGGTCTCTTTCGGAGACTGCTGCCCAACCGCCTGACCGCCGGTCAAGGCTCTCCCGTTGCCTTGCAACGGGCGCATGGCATGACGGGATTCCAAAGGGCGCAACCCGCTGGCCGCCGGAGGCATCCTCTCCTGACCAATGGTGCAGTGGTCCCTCTTCAAAATATGCGGAGCGAGGGGCCGGGGGCAACGGCGGACGGCAGCGGCTAGGCGTGGGCTTTTTTCGGCCAAAGCTGGGAAACAAGGACGCCGGAAAACATCAGGCAGCAGCCCAGGATGCCCCGGGCGCCGAGACTCTCGGACAAAATCACGGCCCCGCCCAACGCGGCGAACACCGACTCGAAACTGAGCAGGATGGCGGCATGGGCGGGCTTGGCGTCGCGCTGGGCCACGACTTGCAACGTATAGGCCAATCCCACGGAAAGCAGGCCGCCGTAAAGGAGCGGCCAGAGCGCGCCGCGCAGGCCGGCCAGGGTGCTCTTCTCGAACAAGAGCGCCCCGAACAGACTCAGCACCGCGCACACGGCATACTGGGCTGCGGCCAGGGGCAAGGCCCGGGTGCGGGGCGACAGCCAGCCGATGACCAGCACGTGCCCGGCCCAGAAAAAAGCCCCCAGCAGCTCAAGCCCGTCCCCCGGCGCCATGGTGAAGGTTTCGGTCACGGACAGGAAATACAGCCCGACCGCTGCGGCCACCGCGCCGATCAGGTCGCCACGGGCCGGCCGCTGGCCGAAAAAAAGACCCAACAGCGGCACCAGGACCACATACAGGCCGGTAATGAATCCGGCCTTGCCGGCCGTGGTGCAGGTCATGCCCACCTGTTGCAGGGTAGCCCCGGAAAAAAGCACCGTCCCGGCCAGAAGACCGCTGCGCCACGGGAAGCCCGATTCCCCGCCGGCCAGAAAGGGCGCCGGCGGCGGATAGCGCAGGGACCGCACGGCCAACGGCGCCAGGACCACCGCGCCCAGGGCGAAACGCACGCCGTTAAAGGCCAGCGGCCCCATGGACTCCATGCCCACCCGCTGGGCCACGAAAGCCAGTCCCCAGATGAGGGCCGTCACCAGACACAGAATGTCGGCCCGAAACGACGCCTTGCCCACCTTGTCTCTCCCTCCGCCGCCCGGTGATCCGGGGCCCCTCTTCCCGAACCTGCCCCGCGGGCGAGGAGTCCGGGGACATCATGCCGCCGGCCGGGCGTCCGGCCCCGGCCGCCGGAGACATCCTTCCCTCAGCGCTGGCCGGTCGGGGCATCTCCCTTGACCGTACGCGGCAGAATAAGGACGCGTTTGAGCGGCCCCTCTCCCTTGCTGCGCGTGGAAATGGCCTCGTCTTCCTGCAGGGCCAGGTGGACCACCCGGCGATGATAGGAGGACAGGGGCTTGGTGGACTGGGGCCGGCCCAGGCTTTTGGCCTTATCGGCCAGGAAGATGGCCATTTTGCGCAGGTTGTCGTCCTGGCGTTCGCGGTATTCGCCGGTATTGATCTGCACCTTGACCGGCGAACCGTAGCGCCGGATGACCATGCGGTTGACGAGGTACTGGATGGAGGAAAGGGTCTGGCCCTCGCGCCCGATGAGCAGGCCGGAATTTTCCTCGTCGCGGACCAGCACGCCGACTCTCTCGCCGTTCCCGGAAATCTCGAATTCGGGGATCTGGCCGAGGATGCCGTCGAGCATCCGCTCCATGATTTCGCGGACGAGCCCTTCCAGTTCCGGGGTAAGGGGCGGCGGCGGCGTCTGTTCGGCCTGTTCCTCTTCGCACCGGGCGTCCCGGCGGGGCTGGGCGTGGACGGGAAGCATCTCCTCGTCCTCAAGGCCCGCCTCTTCCACGGGCAGGTCGGCCGGAACGGCCACGGGCTCCGGCTGCGGCGCGGGAGGCGCAGGCTGCGGCGCTGGGGCGGCGGCCTGGTTTTGCGGCGTCGGTTCGGGCTCCGGTTGGGGTTGCACGGCGGCGGCGCGGGCCGGACGCGACGGCTGGGCCGGACGCGGCGGCTGGGCCGGGCGCGGCGGTTGGGCGGCACGCGGCGGCCGTCCGGAGCGGGCAGGAGCGGGAGTTTCTTCCTCGGCGGTCATGTCCCGCAGGTTGATTTCCTCCCGCAGCTTGGCCCGGACCTGGGCCTTTTTCTTGCCGACCAGGCCGAATATCCCCGAGGAGCCACCGGAAAGGATCTCGATTTCCAGTTTCTCGCGGGCCACGCCGAATTGGCGACAGGCTTCCTCCATGGCTTCGTCAACGGATTTCCCGTTAAACATCCGAAATTCACTCATACGCGCTCCTTGATGGCCCTTCCCGGGCTGCCGCAGGCAAAGACTACGCTCGTTTCTCGGCATGGGATTCAGGATTTTTTTCGAAGCATCCACCATTGCTGGGCGATGGAAATGATGTTGTTGACCAGCCAGTACACAACCAGTCCCGAAGGGAAGTTCAAGAACATGAACGTAAAAATCACGGGCATAAGCAGCATGATCTTGGCCTGGGTCGGATCGCCCGGGGCAGGGGTCATTCTTTGCTGCAGGAACATGGTGGCGCCCATGATAAGAGGGGTGATGTAGAACGGGTCCTTAGCCGACAGGTCCGCAAGCCAAATCAGATTGGTAAAGGGAAGATGGGTGATGAAAGCGGCATGCCGCAATTCAATGGAGTGCAGCAAAGCCTGGTACAGGCCAAAAAAGACCGGAATCTGCACAAGCATGGGCAGACAGCCTCCGGCCGGATTGACCTTGTAGGTTTTATAGAGCTGCATCATCTCTTCATTCATCTTCTGGCGGTCGCCCTTATACTTTTCCCGCAACTTGCTGAGCTGCGGCTGGAGCTTCTTCATTTGCTCCATTGACCGATAGCTCTTGTGGGATAAGGGCCAAAAAATGATCTTAATAAGGACCGTCAGCAAAATAATGGCCACGCCATAGTTGCCGACATAGTCGTAGAAGAAATGCAGTAATTTGAGCAGCGGCTTGGCGATGAAATCGAACCAGCCATAGTCAATGGCTGCGGACAGTTTTTGCGGCGCGGCCGCCAAATAGTGCGGAGATTTCGGTCCGAGATAATAATGAATGGTAAGGTCGCTACGGCCGCCGGCCGGGATTTCCAGGCCGTCCTTTTCCACGGCCACCCGGAAAATACCGTCCTCGATCTTGGCCTTGCCGTGCAGGTCTTCCAGGTCGGGGATGGTGCCGATCAGGAAATAGTTGCTCATGATGGCACCCCAACGCACGACCTTTTCGTCGACGATGCCCTCCGCGAGCTTTTTTTCACTGGAAAAAGTATCCAGGCCCGACGTGTCGTAAAAGACGGCCTGGGTGGGATTGTAGCTGTTGCTGGCGGCCGAGAGCCGGGCCACGGCCATGGTCAGGGCCAGTCGCCCCCGGATCGGGGTCCCGGAGGTGTTGGACAGGCTCAGTTTTTCGTCGAGCAGGTAGCCGTCGCCGGAGAAGGTGATGGCCCGGCGGATCACGGTTTCGCCCATACGGCCCGTAAAGACCAGGGTGCCGGTGCCGCCGGCGGCCAGGGTGAGGTCGCTGCCCTCCACGGCCCACTCCTGGCCCTGCCAGGTCGGGGCGCCATTGATGAGGAGGCCGAGCGGCGCCTTGGCGACCGCCTCGCCGACGAGATCCACCAAGGGGGAATCCGGCTCGAGGGTCTGGTGGTAGCGCTTGAGGGAAAACCGCTCGAGGACGCCGCCGGAAGAATTGAAAACGGCCGTGTACAGGGGGGTGTCCACGGTGACCTTTTTGCCGGGAGTGGGAGCGAAAGCCGTCAGGGACTCGGCCTTGGGTGCCGGTTTTACGACCTCCGGAGCGGATGGGGTCTGGGCGGTCTGCTTTTGATCGGGCCTAGGGACCGGGGATTTGGCGGGGGGGAACAGGAAGTTCCAACCCACCAGAATGGCAAGGGAGAGGACCACGGCCAGGATGACACGCTTGTTTTCCATTGTTGTTTAAATCCCATCGATTGGAGTGGGTGCGTCGGCGAGGGGACGCGAAACGAGGCGCCTGCAGGCGCGGCCAGGGGGCCAGGGGGACGGGGTCATACCCGCCACGGGCGAAGGGATGACAGCGCAAAAGGCGCCACAGGGCCAAAAGTCCGCCCCGCACTACGCCGAAACGGCCCACGGCCTCCAAGGCGTACTCGGAACAGGTGGGGATGAAGCGGCAGCAAGGCGGCTTCAGGGGCGAGATGGCGAGCCGATAGAAGCGTATGGCCCAGATGACGGCGGTTCGCATGCGGTTGGATTCCCCGGCCGCCCGAAGCGGTCGAAGTCTTTTGCCATCCGTTCCAGGAGGGGGCACAGGTCACGGCAGGCCATGCTCAGATCAAGGACATCGGGATCGAGCGTCTTTTTGGCGACGATCACGAGGTCCACGGCGGAGACGGCCATGGGAGCAGTCAACCGGAGGCATTCGCGCACCACGCGTTTGACCCGGTTGCGAATCACGGCGTTCCCGACTTTTTTGCCGATGGCCAAGCCCAGCCGCCACGAGGCGTCTCGCTGCGGACGCGGCAGGACAAACGCAAGGAAAATTTTTCCATGATACCGGCGGCCCGCCTCGAAGCAGGCCGCGAATTCCTTTTGCGTCCGGAGCCTGTGCGCCGGCGAAAAGCCTAGGCCGCCAGACGTTGGCGACCCTTGGCCCGACGGCGGCGCAACACGGCCTGCCCGTTCTTGGTTCTGGAGCGGACCAGAAACCCGTGGGTGCGTTTTCTACGAATTTTGCTCGGCTGATATGTCTTTTTGCTCATGCAGCATCTCCGAAATTGTGATGAACTTCTTTTAGTACCCAGCATCTCCGGCCGCGTCAAGGGGCTTGGCCGGGGCGGGTCGTGGCGGCCCGGGAGGGAGAAGCGGCCGAGGCCGGGGAGTTTTGCGGGGAGACGGAGCGGGGGCGGAGGAAGCGGGCCGCGAGGAAGGCCAACAGGCCGAGCCCCAGCGTGGGATCGACATTCCAAACAGCCACAGGAATCAAGGCACCGGCACCGATCAAGGCATACCAGGCGGCTTTTTTGCCGTCTCGCCAGGAGGCGGCCAAGGCGAGCGCGCCGGCGCCGGTGAGGAGGATTTGGGCCAGAGGTGTCATGGCATGCTGTCTCTCCGGGGTTCATTCGGACGGGTATGCACTTATTTCACATTTTTCTCTTGACGAGAAGGGGCGCCGGGCCTAGAAACGTTTCTCCACGTGACGCGGGGTGGAGCAGACCGGTAGCTCATCGGGCTCATAACCCGAAGATCGCAGGTTCAAATCCTGCCCCCGCAACCAGGAAGTCCAAGGGCTTACGGAAGAAATTCCGTAGGCCCTTTTTCTTTTTGATACCCTATTGGTACCCAAGTGCGGCCTCCAGCCTTATCCCGCGCGGGGAGCGACGGATGCGGTGGATGTACCGATCCTGTTCGGCATCGCTTCAATCCACGCTCCCGCGCGGGGAGCGACTTATGGTCTAAGGGGGAAAACGAAACAACAAAAGGCTTCAATCCACGCTCCCGCGCGGGGAGCGACGTGCGTGCCACCATGGGACGTGGACGATTTGGCCAGAGCTTCAATCCACGCTCCCGCGCGGGGAGCGACTGAGCAGATCAAGTGAGCAGATGCCCCTTCTTCCGCTTCAATCCACGCTCCCGCGCGGGGAGCGACAGCGCCCCGTGAATTCGTTGTCTTTCTCAACGGGCTTCAATCCACGCTCCCGCGCGGGGAGCGACTAGAGATTGCCGTAGGCGGTGACCGATGCCAGCGGCTTCAATCCACGCTCCCGCGCGGGGAGCGACTCAGGGCCAAGTTTTCGGCGTTGGTGTTGTGGACGCTTCAATCCACGCTCCCGCGCGGGGAGCGACTATTGATTTCCGGTCCAGTGTAAACATACGGGCGCTTCAATCCACGCTCCCGCGCGGGGAGCGACCCCGGTGGGGAGGTAACCATGCGGTACGAAATCGCTTCAATCCACGCTCCCGCGCGGGGAGCGACGACGGATCTGTGGAAGGCGGCGGGAAGCAACCAGCTTCAATCCACGCTCCCGCGCGGGGAGCGACAATTGCTCGAATAAAATATCTGACCTTTGTATGCTTCAATCCACGCTCCCGCGCGGGGAGCGACCCGTCAGCAGTATCCGGTTATCTACCAGTGGCGCGCTTCAATCCACGCTCCCGCGCGGGGAGCGACCATGCTTTCCATCCAATCAAGCGGCAGCAATGCTGCTTCAATCCACGCTCCCGCGCGGGGAGCGACATCATCAGCGTCATCAACCAAAAAGGCGGGGTTGGGCTTCAATCCACGCTCCCGCGCGGGGAGCGACCAACCCGTACCACTATCTCTGCTGGTTCAACAGCGCTTCAATCCACGCTCCCGCGCGGGGAGCGACAAAAATTGGCAGAACTCTATTCCTATATTCCTTGCTTCAATCCACGCTCCCGCGCGGGGAGCGACCCAAGAGCATCAGCGCCCATCTTCATTGCGCCTGGCTTCAATCCACGCTCCCGCGCGGGGAGCGACGTACCGATTCACCGGCAGCGTTCCGGGAGTTGAGCTTCAATCCACGCTCCCGCGCGGGGAGCGACCGACAAAGATCCGTTGGTCACCCCCTTGTAGGCGAGGCTTCAATCCACGCTCCCGCGCGGGGAGCGACACGCTTGTTGCCGACGTAGCCGATCTTCTTCACAGCTTCAATCCACGCTCCCGCGCGGGGAGCGACAGGGCGCGCCTGCCGATTCGCCGTGTACGATCTGGCTTCAATCCACGCTCCCGCGCGGGGAGCGACCGGAGATCCAAAGACAGCTCGAAAAGGAGGTTGAAGCTTCAATCCACGCTCCCGCGCGGGGAGCGACCCAGGGTCAAAAAGGCCACCGTAAGTTCACGGATGCTTCAATCCACGCTCCCGCGCGGGGAGCGACATCCATGACCCCGCAGGCCATCATGTGCATCATGCTTCAATCCACGCTCCCGCGCGGGGAGCGACATGACGTATCGCCATGACTACGGTCTGTTAACCGCTTCAATCCACGCTCCCGCGCGGGGAGCGACCGGAGATCCAAAGACAGCTCGAAAAGGAGGTTGAAGCTTCAATCCACGCTCCCGCGCGGGGAGCGACTCGATCAGCTCGGGATTGTAGCAGAGCGCCTTCTGCTTCAATCCACGCTCCCGCGCGGGGAGCGACTGTTTGGGGTGGGGCACCGGCGTCGAGGGCGTGAGCTTCAATCCACGCTCCCGCGCGGGGAGCGACTGGTCGGTGGGGCTGGTGATGGGCAACCTGGTCGCTTCAATCCACGCTCCCGCGCGGGGAGCGACTGATGGTGTCCGTCTTGACCTTGGTCTTGCGGAAGCTTCAATCCACGCTCCCGCGCGGGGAGCGACTCCAGAGATCGTCGACGCTGGCAGTTCCATCTGCGCTTCAATCCACGCTCCCGCGCGGGGAGCGACGCGTGGCGGCCGCCAGGATGGCGGCGGCATAGAGGCTTCAATCCACGCTCCCGCGCGGGGAGCGACTCGACACCATAATCCGGCAACGTCGGGTTGCTTAGCTTCAATCCACGCTCCCGCGCGGGGAGCGACGGAACGCCACCTCCGTCATTTGCTCCACTGAAAGCTTCAATCCACGCTCCCGCGCGGGGAGCGACTTGAACCTGGAGATCTTCGGCAAACCGTCCAACATGCTTCAATCCACGCTCCCGCGCGGGGAGCGACCCTGTGCCGGTCTTGATCCAGACGGAGGAGAGGGAGCTTCAATCCACGCTCCCGCGCGGGGAGCGACTTCACACCAGTCCGAAACAAATGTTGCAAATGCGGCTTCAATCCACGCTCCCGCGCGGGGAGCGACTGGTGCTGGTGTTGTTAAAGGGGATGGATAAAACGCTTCAATCCACGCTCCCGCGCGGGGAGCGACTCTGCGGCACACAAAGCGGCCGTAGTGGAGGATGCTTCAATCCACGCTCCCGCGCGGGGAGCGACAAAAGTGGCTGAAAAACCGGGTTACGGTTCCGCGCTTCAATCCACGCTCCCGCGCGGGGAGCGACCGTCCACATCCAGGGACTGGAGGGGGATTGATCGCTTCAATCCACGCTCCCGCGCGGGGAGCGACTGCCAGCCGTTATTATCGACGATGTGCGGTTCGAGCTTCAATCCACGCTCCCGCGCGGGGAGCGACGGATGCCGCCGGTGGACGTGCCGGCGATCAGATCGCTTCAATCCACGCTCCCGCGCGGGGAGCGACTGGACCCTCAAGATTTTCCGTGGAAACTATGACGCTTCAATCCACGCTCCCGCGCGGGGAGCGACACTATTTCCGCATCAACAGTCAGCGGGCGAATATGCTTCAATCCACGCTCCCGCGCGGGGAGCGACATGGAGTGGCGGACGCGGACGAAGCGATACGATGCTTCAATCCACGCTCCCGCGCGGGGAGCGACTAAAAGTATCCAACCGCTTGGCCAGCTTCGGGAGCTTCAATCCACGCTCCCGCGCGGGGAGCGACCTCCGGTGGATTTGTGACTTTCCAGGGCGTAGCCGCTTCAATCCACGCTCCCGCGCGGGGAGCGACTGTGACGCCGATTTTACCTGGCATAGCACGGTTTGCCAGCCACGGTTCGAGTACAGCGTCAACCTCGAACAGCTCTATCTGATTTACTCCAAAGAAAAAAATTTTAAACGAACCATATCAGTATATTATAAAATCGAGCATCGCCCGGGGAAACCCTGTGCACTTCAGGTCCTCGCAAACAAGCAGCCCCTCCCGCGCACTACTCCTTTTTTTCAATGTCAGGCTTGTATGCCGCGCAAGCACCTTTTCTGGCCAATGCCGGCACGCCGCACAGGGTCGCGCCATCAAAGGATCAACGATCCCTGCGGATCATAGGAGGGTTTGGCCCCCACATGCTCGACACGATTTTTCCAGTTGGCTCCGAGAAAATAAAATCGCAAGCTGTCCTTATCCGGGTCCATGCACTCCACCAGATTGGCGCGCAGGGCGACCCACTGGGCGGGATCCACCAGGCATTCGAAAACCGAAAACTGCACCCGTTGCCCCCAATTCTCGCAGTGCCGCGCAATCCTGCGCAAACGCCGACGCCCTGCGGCGTCCTGCGTGTTCACGTCATAACTTACCAGAACCAGCATAACCTCACCGGATCACAAAAGGCGGGTAAGCGTCCAGGTCGCCTCGCAAATAGCGGGCGAGCAACCGGGCCTGACAATGATACAGCAGGCCCGCCGCCATTTTTTCCTGCAAAAATGGATGCTCCACGATTTCCTGCTTGCGCTCCTGCCAGGCGGTTATCACATCCTTGCGGGTGGCATCGTCCATGATGACGGCCCCCGATTCCGTATGCGTGAAGCCTTTGGCTTTCACTTGCCCCCGGTTCATGAGCGTACAGGCCAGTCTGTCCGCCAGGTAGGGACGAAATTCCTCCATAATGTCCAGGGCCAAGCTTGGCCTTCCAGGCCGATCGCGGTGCAGAAAACCCACAGCCGGATCAAGCCCGCAGCTTTCAAGCGCGCTCCGCACGTCGTGAACCAGCAGCGTATACAGGAAGGAAAGAAGGCAGTTTACGGCATCCAGAGGCGGACGCCGGTTGCGACCGGCAAAATGGAACGCGGGGTCCGCGTTATGAATAAGGTTGCCGAAAACGCCAAAATAGGCCTGTGCCGCCTCGCCCTCGATGCCACGCACCACATTGAGCGGCTGCGGCTCGCGCAGACGTGAAAGGCACTGGGCCAGCCTGGCGACGGCGGCATCAAGTTCCGGATTGGGGTGCTCCCGCGCGGTGCGCATAAGCACGGTACGGCAGTTGGCTATCTTGCCGATGACAATGGCGGCGGCAATGGCGGCGGAGGCCGCGTCATCGTCCGACCGACGATACTGCTCACGCCGCAGCAGCACATTCCCGCTGACCGGGCCGTGCATGGAGGCCAAAAAGCGCCCGTATTGCGTCAGCCACGATACCGTCACACCGTTTTCCGCGCAGTGCCCCAGCAGAAACGGGCTGCACGAAACCTGGCCGAAGAGCACCAGCCCGCCAAGTGTGTGGACGGGCACTTTACCTTTTAAGGCATCGCCCTGATATACGGCCACGCACTCGCCGTCCTTGGCGAGATAGCTTTCCTGGGTGGTGACGAACAGCGTATTGAGCAGCGCCTTCATACGCCCTCCAGCACGGATTGCAGATAGCGCACAGCCGATTTTCGCGGGACAAGCGGCATGCATGCGTCAAGGAGCGAGCACGACGGACAGATGCCATTGGCGATTTCCAGCGGCGGAGGAGGCGGCGTTGCCCCCCGTTGCAACAGGTCATGCACGGCCTTGGCGGTCTTGCGGGTTTCTTCCCGCAAAGTTTCGTCCAGCGACACCACCTGACGCCGCCGGGTTTTACCGTAAAAGAGCGCACCTTCGGGAATGGAGACGTGCAGCATTTCTTCCAGGCAAAGCGCCTGGGCGCAAAGCTGTATACGGTCGGCGTCCATGCTTTTGGGGCGACCGCACTTGTATTCCACGGGATAAGGATCCCAGTGTCCGTCGCGCTGGTGAAATTCCACCACGTCGGCCTGACCGGTCAGACCAAGCGCGTGCGAGCACAGCGGCAGTCCCGTGACGGTTTTGCAGTCGCCACGGCGTTGCGTCGCGTTGTCGTGGGCTTTTTCGTGCAGTTGGCGGCCCTCGGCAGTGTAGACGTTCTCCGTCCAGAGCTGCTCAAGATGGATGAGCGCACACTGCCGGGGGCAGTACAGATAGTGCTGCAACGCCGATATGGGGATGGGATCGGCGGGGGGAAGGTGCTGCATGGCGGCATTCTCCAAAGAATTTTAGGCCCCCTCCCTTCGGAAGGAGGCCTGCCTACATGCCAATCATCTTACAAACGTTTCAATCCACGCCCGCATAGGGAGCGACAAAAGATTAAGCGATTCAAGGTGCTTGCCCCGTCTATTGACAGACGGGGCAAGCACAAGTTAATAAAATTTACTTAAAGGTTTTCCTTAGTCGGCTTAGGCGACAACTCCGTTCCCGGCCAGGAATGAAGTTGTCGCCTTAAGATCTTCTAATATGCACGTAGCCACCTCCCGAGCTAATTGTTGCGAAATCGGCTTTTCTAGCCGTCCGTAAGAAAAGCTATAATCGCTCGGGGCGGGATCGTCAAGTTTGTTTTAAAGATAATTGGACAAAAAAATCAGAAGCCATTGATAACCTCCGCCGTCAACCCCGGCGTGGCCTCGCCGTCCAGCGCAAACGTGCCGTCACCCTTGACCGTCAGGCTCTTGTGCACCTTGGCGGACGAATACTGGCCGGCCTTGCTGTTGTGCTCCCACCAGAAGACCTGGTTCACGGCCATGCTTCCTTCCGGACGGGCGGAGGAAGCGTCGTTCTCGAACAGCCTGGGCAGAATGCCCTTGAGCACCAGCGCGTCCTCGTCGCTAAATCCGGTCCTTTCGGCCAGCTGGGGGTTGATGCTGCCGTAAAAAACGTAAATCGCTTTTTTATCGACACGGTGCTTCATGCCCATGGTGTCCGCGCCGCGCTTCGTGCCGTCCCCCTCACTGCTGACACTCTTCGTAATTTGAATGCTGGCCACGCTGACGGGCTCCACGCTAAACGCGGAATGGAGGCTCACCGGACCGCGAATCGGAATGGAAACGCTTTCGCTCTTCTCGTCCGATTCTTCCTCTTCGTTTTTTTTCTTTTTGCCGCCCTCAGCCTTGAAGGCGAACAACTGTCCAAAGGCACGCACATCGTACCATTTGGCGCAGGCGCGCTTGGCCGTTTCTTCCCTGCTGCTCTTTTTGGAATTGAAGGCATCCTTGCCCAGGCCGTACTCGTCGGACTCCGCCCTGGCCTTGAGGGAGACCATGCCGTCCAGCTTGCGGTCGTCGGACTGCACAAAAACGCCCTGCCCCAGTTCCATGAGTCGGTCGCGAATCTTGCGCTTGAGGCACACGTCGCTGATTTCGCCGTAGCCTTCATAGTCTGTCCGGGGGCGGTTGCCGTTGAGCGGATCGCCATTCGGGTTGGCATGATCAACGGTGAGGATAACGGCGAAGTCAATCTTGTGTTGCAGACTCATGCTATGCTCCTTCCTGATTATTTTCTTCTGGCGTGTTGTTTTTTTCTGTCTTTGTATAAAAATCCGCTATCTGGCAGTGGTAGCCCAACAGAAATTCCCCGCTGAGTTTGGCTGACGAGGTAAAGGCATCCGGCAAGAACTTATCGCAAATCTCGCGCAGGACTTTCTGCGCGCGGAAAAGCCACCCCGCTCGTGCACTGCTTTGCAGCCGCTGGCTATAGGGAGAAAGCTGCAACTCCAGCTGCCGCCAGGTGGCATACGGATGGTCGGCAAACCGCTGCATCAGACGCTCCGCGTTGGTAGGACGCTTCTCACCCGCCAAATCCAGAGCCGTCCGCTCTATGTATTCCGCCACCGCCAGGAGCCGCCCGTAGAGGTAGTCACGGGATGTGCGATCCTTATCAAGAGCCATGTCGTATTCCTCTTTTTGAAGATGTCTGGCGTGATAGCCCTTATACATGGCGCAGGCCACGCCCAGCACTTCCGGCCATTCCCACTTTTCCAGCGCCACCCGGTTGCAGGCCCGACGCACGCAGCATTCCATGATGTCACGCGGCACAGGCGCCCCATCCACGATGCAAGGGAGCAAGCGCTCCACCGTGGCCTTGCGCAGACTATCATCAATGCGCCTGCCGTAGGCCACGCGGGCTATGGTGTCCGGCAAGGGGGCGTAGGCGGCAAACACCGCGCGCTTTTGTTTTTTTGTTCTCCCTGAATTATCCTCAGATGCGCGCACCGGCAGCACCCAAGCGCAATCTTCCTGCCATTTTTCCAGATTGCCCAAATACTGTTCCAACATCTGCTCGCGGTAGAAGGTGACGGCAAGACGGCCAGGACTGGCGGCATCCAACGCCATGATGGCGATACCGTCCGTGTCTCGCAGGTCGGCCCGATACCCAGCCATGGCCTTGCGCAGACTTTGGCCAAAAACCAGCCCCATATTCGGCGGTGGCGTTTTGGGCTGCGCGCTCACTGCCGCATCCACGGACGCGTCCGGCGCATCATCACGCAAGGAATCCTCGTCGCTTAGGTTGAGGAGGTCTTCGCAGGGGTTGGGCACGCGCGCGCCGCTCACGGCCCAGGCCACAACGGCCTGTTCCCCGTTGCGGTACCCCTGCCGGGCAATGAGCCAGCGCAGGGCGTTATGGGCCTTGTGGCTTGCCGCATAGCCCACGGTGCAGGCCTCACCCGCATCCAAAAACCGTCCCCTGAAGGTAAAGTTGGCCGTATCATTGGAAGAAATGAGCTTGGCTCCATCGCCCGGGCGGCGGATATTGCGGGGATGCTTCGTCGCGACGGGGCTCTCCACTCCCTCGACCATGCACAGACCCTTTTGCTGCATCTGCGCGGCATCGTACGCCATCCAGGACTGCTGCAAACTGACGTCCTTCCATGTCTGCGATTCCATGTCCCCCGGCAGGACCACGCTCCAGACCACCAAGGCCTCACCCTGGTCGCGCACGGTGACGCCGTTGACCTTCTTGGGCTGCAATCGATTGAATATGCTGTCCCTGCCGGTGTCCTTGCTCTCCGCCGCAGGCTCCGTCAGCAATGCACCCGAAGCATCGGCATGCAAAATGCCGCACGCCAACAAGTCATGCACGAGCGTACCCTTGGAAACATAAGCATAGACGGCCCTGGCCTTGGGGTGGCCGTAGGGAGAGTCACACCATTTCTGCAACTGTGCGGCATACATCGCATATAGATTTTTTTTGCCGCCCACGTAATCCTTGGCGCAATAGTGGATTTTATCGTTCAGAGGATGTGCTGCGTCATTGCTGGTGCGGCCGGCGGAATCTTCCGTTGCGGGAATAATAAACTGCTTTTTGGGCGGCAGCAGTTCCGCCCGCACAAAGTTGCCTTGCCCGTCAAGAATAACATGAATCTGCGCCTGCTGACTGGTGTGGCTCACGGGCATGAGCGCCGGGGTTTCCCGGCCTCCGTCTTCCGCCTGGGGAGGCTCCGTATAGTCGGTATTGCGGGCGCACGCCTCGTAGGTCTCGAAAAGTTTCTGCATCCAACTCACAGCGTGCCCCCTTGCGGCCCGCCTTCCCCAAGCAAGGTCCGTGCGTCCGGGTAGGCCACGGTTTCCGGCTCCTGCAACAGGCGGCTGAGTTCTTCTTCCCCACTGCCCGCGTAATTTTGACCGGGCTTGAAAATTTTGGGCTCCATGGCGCGGATGTCCTTGCGCAGAAGCGAAGGATCGTCCGGGGCGGGGAATTCTATGACGCCATGGCGCATGACGGGCTTCCAGAACCGCGCCCCGAAACGCTTTCCCCCGGTTTCATCCGGGTAGTCGAACCCGTGGAACGTAAGGCCGAAGGCCAGCTCTTCCAGATCGTCATAGGCCCCCTGCCCTTCCCCGAAAACGCAGGGTTCCACATAGCCCTGGCAGTCGCGCGTACCCAGGAAGATGTCCTGTCGGCCGCCGCGCGCCAGCATGCGTTTGGCGATTTCGTAATGCTTGCCGTCGATACGATCACCTCCCAGTTCCGGCCTATGCTCGTTCCAGACGATGCGGGCCGTGACCTGATAGGCCACATCCGCCAGATAGGTGTAGATGGAAAGGTCATTACCGCCCGTGCTGGGGCGGATGGGTTTGACGCCCTTGGTCTGGGTGCGGAAAGGGCGCAGAACGCGCACCTTTTCGATGACCCAGAGAAAGGTGGGTTTCCAATAGATCGACTTGGCTATGCCCTTGAGGGCTTCATAGGTAGGAATGTGGTAGGAGCATTTTTCGCCCCCGACACGGGTGACCGGGTCGGAAAACAGGGCATACCGACCATACACGGTAAAGGAGATGTCGTTTTTCACACAATCCTCCCGACTACATTTGCAAAGAAGCAAGATTTGGCAGTGGCTGCGTTACGACGCCCATTTCGTGACCGTAAAAATTCTTTTTTAGCGCATAAATACCGCTATCTTGAATAGGGTACAAGGCTTTATTCTTGGAAAGCTCCGCCTCAATATTCGGAAAGACATTCACTGAATACCGTTGCGCCCGACGCATAAGCTGTTTCTTTCTGTACAGGATGTCCGTCGAACAGAGGTCCGCGATAATCCTTTCCCCTTCTCCATACGGCACCAAAATACTGGTTGCCGCCGAATCGATAGCCTGGAACTCCGACGCCGCCGTGCCGAAGGACTGACCCAACATGGGAAAGCAGCTCTTTTCTCCAGTAGCGCGCCAGTTACTGCCGAGCATATCCAACAGAGTATTGCCGCCACTCCCGACGGCATAGGACATGACGTCGGCCCTGCGATAAAAATAATGCTCGAAATAGGCTGCGGTCAGTTGCGGCTGGGTCAGATCATAATGAGAATTTTGCAACAGTTCCGCGAAGTTCAACCGGATAACGTCCAAAAAAATGTCCCGCCCGTCCTTGATATCCCGCAGCCGTGTCAGATTTTCCTCGTCGCCGTCCACGCGCACCACGTGCACCCGCCCCGTTTCACCCTCGCCATGGCGATTACAGCGCCCCGCCGCCTGCAGGATGGAATCCAACCCCGCCGCCAGGCGGATGACGGAGCGAAAGCTGATGTCCACGCCGCATTCGATAAGTTGGGTGCTGATGCAGAGCACGGGCCTTCCCGCATCCAAATCCTTGCGCATGGCATCGAGCTTTTCCATGCGGTGCGCCGGACAGAGGTTGGTACTCAGATAGTAGCGGGACAAGCCCTCACGGGCGGGGCAGAGCGCATAAAGCCTCTCGGCCATTTTCTTGGTGTTGCACACCACAAGGCAGGAACCGCTCAGACATAGTTCTTCCTGGGCCAGGGCGGCCACCTCTTCGGCGCGCATGCTCTTTTGGCAGTGGTCGAAAAAGTCCGTACGCTTCAGGTCTCGAAAGAAACGTGGAACGTTGGGCATGATTTCCCGATCTGGTCCAAGGGAGAGGCTGCCAAGCAGCGGGCGAGGCAAGTTGCCGAGGCGGGGTTGGGTGGCGGTGCAAAGCAGTACACTTGATCCGCACTGGCCAACCAAAAACTCCACGGCATTGCAAAACATGTGCAGACAACGCACCGGCACGGTCTGCACCTCGTCAAAGACGATAACGCTGCGGGCCAGGTTGTGCATGCGCCTGGCATGTCCCGAACCGGAGCCGAACAGGCTTTCCAGAAACTGTACCATCGTCGTGAAGACAACCGGGGCATCCCAGTTCTCCGCCAGTGTTTCCCATCGCTTGACCGCGTCCGCGTCGTCAGTGTCTTTATCTGGCAGAAAGTTGGAATGGTGTTCCAAGACGATAGAGCCGGGCGTCTCGCCCTGTTCCAGTATTTTACGCGCCACATCGGCATTCTGATCGATGATGGAGGTATAGGGAATGATGTAGATCACCCTGTCCAGCTCGTGCTTTTGCGCGTGCAGCAAGGCGAAACGCAGGCTGGCCAGGGTTTTCCCACCACCAGTGGGCACGGTGAGGGTGAAAATGCCCTGGTCGTCCGTGCCCCGGCGGGCACAGTGGTCGGAAATGTCACGCCGCAGGGAGTCAATGGGGTGTTGCGGCGTTTTCGCCGCCAGGGCCGCTTCCAGACGCGGCACGAGCACATCCCAGGGGCGGCGCGGCACAGCGGCACGCAATTTTTTCAACGCAGGGTCTTCAAATTCGGCGCTGTCCGTGTGGTCCGCATCCACAAGGCAACTCAAAAGAAAGCGCACCAGAAACCCATGCTGCAAATCACGGCTGTTTTCGTTATCCAAGCAATCCTGTTCGCTAGCATCTTGGGGCAGCCTTTCCCGCAGCCTCGCATGCAGTTTTTTGAGGACGCCACACACTTCCAGCACCAGTGCATCCGAAATCAGGCCATCAAGTTCGGCGGTTATGCGAAGATCGCACACCCGTTCGCATTGATCGTGATGCGTTTTCTCCTCGACCCTCTCCATATAGTCGTCAGCAAAAGCATTTTTTCCCTCAGGGGTGGTGCAATTTTTGAGACCGGAGTGGTGGGAAAGCACGCACAGCGCCAGCATCTGGGCAACGGCCCGCTTCCAGGCGTTGCCTTGCAACAGGCGCCATATGTGCTGCCCCCCCGCAAAGGAGTGATTGATCTTGCCCTTGTTTGCCACGGGGTCTATGTAGCCAGGTTCTCCTGGTTTTATGCATCCGGCAGCCGAAAGAATATAACACTGAAATTCATTTGAATACTTGCCGAAGTCGTGCATGAGCCCCACAAGATGGCCAGCCAATGGCAGCCCAGCGTTGCTCGCGAAGGTTTCCGTCAAAGCCGCCACATTGCGCAGATGCACTTTCAGCGGCTGCACCCTGACGCATGAGGCGTCTTGCAGGCAGCGCACATGCGCAACACAAGATTGTTGGGGTTTTGTCATGGATGTTCCTTTGAGGACTCTTTGGCAACCCACCGTAGAGCACCTTGGGGAGGAGTGTAAGCCACAGGGAACGGGGGTGAAAAATCCATAGCCCCCGGATCATTAAATTTCAATACTGGATATAAATTATTTTATACGAAACGCCCGACACAAATCCGACACGAATCTGCCAGGTGCGAGAGACCTCTCTTCGATTCTTAAATCGCCACATTTCCCTCAATAGCAATACGTTTTCTGGAGCGCAGCCAGCCAAGGAGTGGAAGGCCTGGGGTAGGATTGTGCACCCTTCACTTTCATGAATGGTACGGTCTTACGGTCAATGGCAAGCGCAGATCCTGAACTATGTTCACGAATTCTACCACAGGGGACTCGCGCGTACTCTATCTGGATGCACTTCCAGCATTACCAATAGGCTGGCAGCCGTCCTGACTGAAACGCGGACTATGCATAGCCCGCTCAATCAAGGCCACCTTTCGGTGGCCTTCCTCTATCGAAACATTTTTGGTACAAAAACAAAAAAAATCCCCATGAGCGAAGCAACTCCCGTGCATCCCATAAAAAAGAAAAATAAATATTTCTGCTCCAAGCGCCTATTTGCATCTATTATTTTTTCGAATAATTCTGCTGCTCGCCTGGCTGCATCCTCACACCGAGCTACACAGACCTCTAACCGTGTTGAAAGCTGCGTCACCACTTCAACGGGATATCCCCTGACTTCGTGAGCGGATGCGCGAACATTGTCGCTCGCATTCTTTATCTCGCGCTGCAAATTCTCCAAAAGTGAGATCACTTCCGCATTGGTTTTGGCTCGTAGATTTTCTTGCTTGTTCAACAATGCTAGCCTGTCTTGTAACATCGCTGCTTCTCCCGATTCCGGGGTATCTCCGCCCAAGTCCATTCCGAAACTCCTCTTGCGCACATCCTCTGTCTTGCTCATGGCGTAATCCTCTTTGTTGCAATGCATTCCACGTATAGCCCTTACCGAGCTTGCTACCCTTGAAGGCCACTCCATCAAGGGCAAAGCTAATCCCCGAGACGAACCCAGTACTGGCAGAATTCAGCCGAATCTCGACGCCGACCAGCCTCAATCGATCGCGGAAAATGTCCATTGGGCATCCTTGGCCGAGCGCTGTGTCCACCACCTTTTGCAGCCGCATCCGCGTTGAGGTCTCCCCTGTTCGTAAACAGTATTCGATCTCTCCCTTTGTGAGCGCGGCACGCCTCACCTCTTGGCTCGGAGGAACCCTGCGCAGGCCGAATTGACGTTCCAACCTGCGCATGATGGGCTCCTGGCGTTTGAAGTCGTGGGCATCACTGACGACCTGGCCATCCAGCGTGATCCGGTTGACCAAGACATGGACGTGCGGATGTGCCGCGTCCGTATGGCGGCTAATGATGTATTGATTGTTCACGAAGCCCATGCCCTGCATCCAGGCATGGGCAGCTTCGCGCCACTGGTCGTCTGTCAGTCGTTCATCAGGATGGATGCTCAGGCTGGTGTGACAGACGGCTTTCCCAAGCCGGGGACGCAGCGTGCGCACTGCCTCGAATTCGACGGCAAGAGCACGCGGCGATGCCCCGGCCATATTGGTTTCCAGCAAGATGCTCTTGCCAGGTTGCAGGTCGTATTCAACAGCCCCACGAAAACTCTTGCCCTTGATCAACTTTGCAATCATGACGCTTCTCCCAGCAATGCCCGCTGCAGGCGGATGATCTCTCCGCGCAGGCATAGAAGGAGCGCCTCCGAAACAACGGCACGCCCCTCGTTGGCGGCCCGGGCAATCTGGTTGATGTTGATGGCAAGCCGGGTCAATTCTCCATACGCGGCGCGGTTGGCCTCGGGCATGGGCGGAGGCGGCAACTGGCGCTTGAGGGCGGCAGTACGAAGCCATTGCGCCGGGCTCATGCCCATGACGCGGGCCTTGCCCTGAAGGGCTTCCCATTCGGCTGTATTGACGCGAACGCCGATGGTGAGTTGGCGAACTACGGCGGGATCACCCTTGGGCCGGCCTCCTTTTCTTCCTTGGAGTCTGCCTTGCGTCATGGCTTCCCCCCTCCAGACCGAAGCCGTCTTTGAGCCATGTGCCCCCGGGGATTCGCGGCCGTGACGCTTCCAGGCCTCGCAGAGCAAGCCGTTTGAGCGAAGCGAAAACATGGCTTGCTGCAAACCCGCTGCCTCGCGCCACGACTGGTTAATGCCTCCGGCTGCGGTGTGGCGGCCGAGGTTTTCGATCGCGACGCCAAGGAAGAAACAATAAAAACACACTGAGGAGCAAAATTCGCAATATCCGCAGAAAGCCCCAGCCCGTACCTCACAGGTATTTTCGCGAATACTGCGAATATTGCGTTATCGGACATTTTGGGTGGTGCGAGTTCAGTGCGCATGTCATGCGTCCGAATCGGAAGCGGCGTGAAGGCAGGGATTGACCAAGAATATTCTGGATGGCCGTCCCGGTCCGCTTGGCGCACGATCCTGAGTGAGGATAAAGCCCCGCTCTTCAAGTATGGTCAGGCCAAGGTTCACCAACGCCATTTTTGGCCAACGGCCTTTGACCTTTTCCAAGGCGTTTCGGCCGGTAAAGGCCGCCAACCGCTCCTGCCGAAGCCATTGCAGAATCGCTTTCGCACACTCCATACTGTCGTCCGCGCCCATAAGGTTAAATGCCGCCCGGGCGTGCCCAACCAAAAGCTTCGCCAAGTTCACCGCGCATGCGAGCGTCTGACCGGAGATAGGGTACTCCTGAGGCACATCATAAAGGGTGACGTGGCACAACCCTGCCAGCCGTAGGGCTTGACCGGGGAGTTTTCCGCCCCAGTCGCGCATACGGCAAAGTGGTCCGCCATCTGCCAGATCGCGTTCAATATCGTTGGCGAAGGCGTACCAGATGCCCCGAGCATCAGGGCTTAGCGGGAGAACGTAAGGTATGATATTTCCCGCGGAATCCCTTTCCCAGGGAAGCTCAAGGAGCCCGCGCAAAGTTGAGCCGTATGTCTCACTGATATCCGATGGGATCGGGGACGTTTCCACATTCCGCGTGCCAACCAAGCTTTTCGGCAGCAGGAAGAGCATGCGACCAAGAAGTCCCCGCCCACGAAACGCGGGTGTCAGGGCCGCTCCGGCCAACACGTCGGGCTGGGCACTGAGGATCAGCGTCAGGGTCGGCTCCTCAATCAGGATCGGTTCGGCGTGGCGGCGGTCAATCCGAACGGCTTCACCGCTCCAGGCCTTGAGCACCGCGTCCAAATTAGGGACGCCATGACTGTACCTCCCTGCCAAGATGTCCAGGAAACCGCCCTCGGCCTCGATCATGGCTATGCGCTGGTCATGCTGGGCCATGAGCGCTGCCAAACCTTCAGGGGTCGCATCATCCGCCAGTAGCCGGGGCGCCACCGGAAGGGATTCCATTTCTTCGCGGAGCTGCGCCACCTGACAGATCAACTCGTGTTGCTCGGTGGTATTCTGACACCGTTTGGCCTTGGCGATGGCCACGCGGATCAGCTCTTCCTGAACTTGTCGCTGTGCGTGGGCATATTTAAGAGTTTCAGCGGCATGGCGCTGCTGTTCACGCTCCCAATCGAGGAGCGGCGCGCGACAAACATCCTTTGCCGCGCTTTTGCGCTCACCGGGAGGCAGGATGACCACGCCGTAGATGTTGAGCGGTTCGGAGTACCCCTCACGGACCTGCACACGGAATTTGCGCTGGCTGGCCGCCGCAACCGCGCCCAGAGCATTGAGCAGAGGCAACTCAAAGGGGACCTGGATGGAGGAGCTTACGGCGGCGGCAAAGCCGCCAATGACTCCAGGGAAGATATCGTGGGGGATCGGTACCGGCGACGGTTCCTCGAAAAGCACGGGACTGCCGAAGATATTCTGCTCAGCCATGGGAGCCTCGCAGGATGTCTGCAGTGTCGCGTGTCTCGACGATACGGGACGCCGAATAGGCGTCTAAGTCCTCGAACTCATAGAGGACTCTTCGTCCAAATTTCCTGTATCGTGGCCCTCTTCCAAGGGATCGCCAGACTTCGAGAGTGCCAGGGCTGAGACCGAGATAGGCTGCAGCCTCCTGGGTCGATAAAGATCTTTTGCCAGGGAGATAATCCATACGATCCTCCTAAGCCAAGTTTGGCTTGCTAGGAGAGATCAAAAAATCCGATCCCTGACAAAATATGGCGGGATATATTATTCTGGAGCGAGAAAAAGCTTGATTTGAATTGCTTTGTTTTTATTGATTAATGGCTTTCCTTGCGATCTCATTGTCCCTATTTTCAAATATTCATTTGAAATTTCAATAAATTTTAGCAAAGGGCTATCGCAACACTCGCCAGAAGCAAGCACAAGTTCATCGAACCGTATCACCGGAATTGTTCCATACGTCCTTGGGGGTTCAAACCGTCCCAAAGCAGCCCACAGATGTGATACATTTACAAATTTACTCCAAATATTGACATAAAAACTATCGCTATTACACCACATTTTGTCTATTTGTATATCAATATCCATCAATCAATCACGTTCTGTCCATTCCTCTGTTTCCGAAGCGAAATCGTGGCCATCCATATTGTACTCTAAAATAGTATCAAACATACTCCCGATATACATTCCGGATCGCCTTCTACTCTCAACTCCATGGGCAGCGATATCATATTTTTTATTCCACAGCATTTCACTCAGCAATCCATACCCACCAATATTCATTATCAAAGTATCAAATAAAGTACATTTAAAATAAGATACTTTTTGAATGTTAGTTATCTCATCTCCGCACTTATATAATTTATTTTCTAACATCCCAATATATTCTGACAATGCAGAAATTGAGTACCTCCTTCTAAGTTCAATTTTATTCGGCTCTGGATAAAGCATTAATCCAGAGATAAACACATCTCCCAATATCGTATGAATAACAGGCATAATTTCCATGTTAGGTTCTGCAGTCATCATCAGTGTCATAAAATACCCCAAAACAGCTCTTCGTTTTTAATATTATATTTAATAAACTGTAAAAGTCGCCGTTTTTTTTCGATGAGGCACCAACCAAATGTCGCGTTAACCGCGCCATTAGGCTAAAGCACTGTCCACGTCTCCGTGACCTATGGAAGCAGGGCAAAAAGACCTTATCCCTCAAAGGCTCGAAGAGCGCCCCAAAAAGCTCCTTTTCAAGGTCCACATCATGGACAGTCCCGTCACTGAACAGGATGCACAACCAATAACTGCCAAGGTAGAATAAGGGATTCCGCTAGGCAGCAGCTGCGGCCGCCACCGGCACCCCGATTTCGTACAAAGTGTCCGTGGCGATATCCGCGCCATTGGGCCAACACACCGTCCACGTCTCCGGGTCTATGGAGGCCAGGGCAAAAAAGGCCTGATCCCTCAAGGGTTCGAAGACCGGCCCCCAAAGCTCCTTTTCAAGGTTCACATCGCGAACAGCGCCGTCACTGAACAGGATGCGAAGCCGATAACCGCCAAGATAGAGCACTCCGCGTGCCTGGATGAGATGGTCAACCATGGGTTCTCTCCTATTCCAATGGCTCGATGGTCAGAAGCAATTCATGCTTTAATGCCCGCTGCCAGTTGTCCGATAATTCCGCTTCGTGCAATGCGGCCCATTCCAAGACACATCTTTCCGCATGCGCTGGAAGTTCCCCCACCAGGATGGCCGGTGGAGCGAACGCTACAGAAGCCGAAAAGTTCCCATAGAGGGCATGAACGTGGGGGATGTGATGACCTCCCTCACTGTAGTTCATGCGGATGATGATCCCGTAAAATCGGCAGATGATGGGCATGGTCTATTTCCCTCCGCCCATGCTGACCACCTTCTTGTCTTTGGCCGCAGCCGAGGCCAGAACGGCATGATTGGCCAGAAGCTCCGCCGCCTTGTCACTGGCTCTCTTCCTGGCGTCAGGAAGAAACTGCCCATAGCGCCGGGTCATTGCCGTAGATTTGTGCGTGAGCAATTCTCCGATCATATCCAGCGTGAATTCGCCTGAATTTGCCAGGGTCACGGCGAAATGGTGCCGCAGCCCGTGAAAGATGCGAAATCGAGACGGAATACCGGCGGCCTTTTTGATACGGCTGGCCGCTCCGCAAGCAACCCGCTGGGCACCGCCCTGGCCGGGAAAGACGAAGGGGCTCTCAGGAAACACTTGCCCTTTCCACGCAAGCTGTTCTTCCAGGATCTTTCGGGCGATAGGATTCATGGGGATGCTTACCGTTTTGCCCCCCTTGGGGTCACAGATGGTGATGAGCCCGACCCGGAAATCGATATCTCGCTCCCGCAGCTTAAACACTTCCCCGCGCCGCATACCGGTAAACATGGCAAGCGCCAGCATACGTGCGGCATCCCGTGCCGGCCATGTGTCGAGAACCTCCTGGAGCCTAGCCGACTCTTCGGGCTCAAGGTATTCGACGACCTCATTATCTTTCTTGGGCATCTCGATGACGAAAGGCAAGGGGGGACAGAGCTTGGCCTTGGCACCAAAATTTACGATGCGGCGCACCAGCTCCAGGGCGTTCCAGATCGTAGCCGGAGCGCGGCCTTCCATGGTCTTGCGAAGACGCACCATATCCAGAGGTGAAAGTTTGCTCGCCCGGAAGCCTCCCAAGGTGGGATGGATGTGCTTTTCATAGCGATTTCGGTCCGTGACGATACCCTTGAGATTTTCCCCTTTGGAGGTGAAGTAGGCCTGGGAGATTTCGTCAATGGTTTTGTCTCGCTTCTCGCGTTCGCGGGCAATTTCCTTGGCAGTCTTCACGTCCTGGCCATGCCGGGCGGCCTTCACCCGTTCGGCCCGGACTTCCGCCGCCACTTGCGGCGTGTAGCCTTCGGACTTCCAGCCCACTTTCTCCCAGCGTTTTTTTGTCCCAACCTTGTAGGTGATCCACAGGCAGCAGTCCGGCTTGCCGTCATAATGCTTGTCTTGGCTCTCATAATAATAGACGCCCGGCCAACGCTTGGCGTCTACGCGTTGTTTCTGGTTCTGCTCCATACCGTTCTCCGTTGATACCCTTTTTGATACCCTGCGGCCTGGGAAGGTGCTTTGGGCCACGGATTTTTGATACCCTATTGATACCCAAAAGGGCAAATTCGGCTCAATTTCGTTAAACACCATTCGGGTAAATGACCCGATGGCAATTGGATTGTCAAGCCTGAAAATTAAGGGAAAATAGGCTACATTACACTCGGATTAACCGGGTATCAAAATGGGTATCAACGACCAGTTTCCGGGCTCATAACCCGAAGATCGCAGGTTCAAATCCTGCCCCCGCAACCAGGAAGTCCAAGGGCTTACGGAAGAAATTCCGTAGGCCCTTTTTCTTTTTGATACCCTATGTCTAGGGGACGGCGGCGGCGCGATGACTTCCGGGTGTTCTTTCTCAAAGCTCTCTGTTTCATTCCGATCAAAATACACTTCAAGTTCCGCCCCGGACTGGCGCCATGGCCGTGGCTCAAAACCTCCCATGTCAACATCATGTGAGCATAGAAAGGCATTATCGGATTTCCTTATGAGGGTAAGCGGCGTGAGATTTCCGTCTAATATCATGTCACAAATATATTGTAGGTCCCTCCTTCAATCCTCCATCAATTTATTAACGCGGACAATGCGTGCAGGCTCAGTCCATCCGTTCCCGTCCATTCGCAAGCCCCCCTTCGGCTTCTCCCTTGAATGAAGTCCAGGGCCAGACCACCAAGGGAAGCGGCTTTTCGGGGCGGGTAATTAGGCCGTCCCTAGGCCCTGGAAATGTCGTCTACTCGCCAGCCGCGGCGTGCATCGGCATCACCTTGGCGCCGGCCTTGAGCTTGTCCAGATAGTCGGCCCATGCCTGCATCATCTTGCGGCGTTCGGGAAGGTACTCGGCCCGGTTGTAGGCGGCGCGGATGGAATTCCGCTCGGCATGGGCAAGCTGGCGTTCGATAAGGTCGCTCTTCCAGCCAAGTTCGTTTAAGAGCGTAGATGCCATGGCCCGGAAACCGTGCGCGCACATTTCGCCCTGATCGTAACCCAGGCGGCGCAAGGCCGCGTTCAGGGCCATGTTCGACATAGGGCGGCCATTCGTCCGGTTGCAGGGGAACAGGTAGCGGTCATGGTCGGTCAAGGAAAAAAGCTCCGGGACGATCTCCACGGCCTGCTTCGCCAGCGGCACGATATGATCGCGGCGCATTTTCATCTTCTCGGCGGGAATGGACCAGCGGGGACCGTCGGTGGCGTCGAGGTCGATCTCCGCCCGCTCGGCTTGCCGCAGCTCACCGGGGCGGACGAACACAAGCGGGGCCAATCGCAGGGACTTCCCTGATAGCCGTCGATGGCCCGCAGCAGTTGCGCGACGCCCTTGGGGTCGATGATGGCCGGGCGATTCTTGGCGCGACAGGGAGCAAGGGCTCCGCGCAGGTCGGCACCGACATTTCTTTCGGCCACACCCGTGGAAATGGCGAAGGCGAAGACCGCCTCGCAGTATTGGCGTAGCCGCTTGGCGGTTTCGTTGTTCCCCCTGGCTTCGATCTCGCGCAACGTGGGGGGGATGTCCGGGGCGCGTAGCGTTGTGATGGGGGTGTTGCCGAAAGCGGGGAACAGATGTTGCTCCAGCCGACCAAGGACGCGGACGGCGTGGCTTTCGCTCCAGGCCTTCACCTGCTTGGCGTGCCAATCCCTGGCCACCACTTCAAAGGTGTTCGCGTCTTCGGCGGCCTGGACCTTGGTGGCGGTCTTGTCCTGCTTGCGCTTCGCTCCCGGGTCGATGCCTTGGGCCACCAGGGAACGGGCTTCATCACGGCGTTGCCGAGCCTGCTTGAGGCTCACGTCGGGCCACAGGCCGAAGACGATCCGCTTTTCCCGGCCGCCGATCCGGTACTTCATGCGCCAGGATTTGCCGCCCGTGGGCAGGACTTCCAAAAACAGCCCCCCCCGTCGGACAGCTTGAAAGCCCTGTCCTGGGGCTTGGCATTCTTCACGGCACCGTCGGTCAGGGGGAGGACTTTTTCGGCCATGGGAGGGCGAGTCCTTTTTCCGCAATTCGAGTCCCTTGCACATCGCAAACAAAAGTTTCAAGGGCTCCGCGAAGTTGCGAGCAGATGCCCCCAACGCCGATTTTTATGGGGGCCTATCCCCGGGTGTGTCTCCAAAAAATGTGGATGTCAAAGGACGCAAAAAGACGAAACCGGACGATTGCTCGCCCGGTTTCGCGTGATTTTCCAGGATATTTGGATCTTGTCGGATCCCCCTGGACTATAAATTGGTGCCGAAGAGGGGACTCGAACCCCTACGGACATAGTCCACCACCCCCTCAAGATGGCGTGTCTACCAGTTCCACCACTTCGGCGTGTTGTCTCTATTTCGTACCGCTCTGGCCTGGCGTCGGGGCGGCCGGAGCCGGAACTTCCTCAAAGGTCACACTCTTCTTGGGTTCCTCGGCCTTGGCCGGCACCGCTGGCGCCACCCCGGCCGGCACCGGAATCGCCGCGCCGCTGGAGTCCATCATGATCGACTTGGACTGCCGCTTATGCGAACCTGAAGAGATATTGAAAGCCAGGGAGGTAATGAAAAAAACCGCCCCAAAAAGCGCCGTCAACTTCACCAGCAATCCGCCAGCACCCGTGCTGCCGAACACCGATTGGCTGCCGCCGCCAAAGATCACCCCCATGCCTTCCTTCCCGGATTGCAGCAAAACCAGGATGATGACGGCGACACAGGCAATAATATGAACCGCGATAATGAGTGTTGTCAATTGAATTTTCCCGTTCTTTTCGCGGGGATGCCCGCTTTTTCCCTAGGCCGCGGCTATCGCGGCGAAGCTTGCAGCCTCAAGGCTCGCGCCACCTACCAACACTCCGTCCACATTGTCAATCCCCAATATCTGGCCGGCGTTGTTCGGCTTGACGCTGCCGCCGTATAAAATCCGTATCTGCCCGCCAATGCCGGGGAATCGCTGCAACAGATATTTCCGCACAACCGCATGGGCCGCCGCGATTTCCTCGGGCCCGGCCGTCAGGCCCGTGCCGATGGCCCACACCGGCTCATAGGCCACGGCCAGATCTCCGGCCGTCGCCTCCGGCCCGACGTCCGCCAGGCCGGCCGTCAGCTGCCGCGAAAGGACCGCTGCCACCTGCCCGGCCTGCCGCTCCTCCAGCTTCTCGCCCACGCACAGGATCATGGACAGGCCGGCCGCCAGCCCGAAGGTCACCTTGCGCCCCACCAGGGCGTCGTCCTCGCCCAGGATGTGCCGCCGTTCGGAATGCCCGGCCAGGGCGTAACGGCACCCGGCGTCGAGCAGCATCGCCGGCGCGATTTCCCCGGTAAAGGCCCCCTGGTCGGCCGGGTAGAAGTTCTGCCCCCCCAGGGAAAAATCCGCCGCGCCGACAAGGGCCGCCCCGACGGCCCGGAGAACCGTAAACGGCGGGATGATGAGCACCTCCCGGTCCCCGGGCAGCTTGCCCGACAGGCTGGCGACCAGATCGGCCGCCGTCTTCGCGGCCGCATCATGGAGCTTGTGCATCTTCCAGTTGGCGGCCATGAGCTTTTTCATGACTTACACGCCTCCAAGGCCTTGAAGGCCGGCAGTTCCTTGCCTTCCAGAAATTCCAGAGCGGCGCCGCCGCCGGTGGAGACGAAGGACATTCTCTCGAACACCCTGGCCTGCTGCACCACCACGTCCGTATCCCCGCCGCCGACAATGCTCGTCACGTGGTTGTTGGCCAGAATCTGGGCCACCGTGAACGATCCCTGGGCAAAGGCCGGGTTCTCGAAGGCCCCCATGGGACCGTTCCAGAGCACGGTCTTGGCCCCTTCCACCACCAGGGCGAAAAGACCCGCCGTGATCGGGCCGATGTCGAGCACCATGGCCCCGTCCGGGATGGCGGCAAAGGGCACCTGCCCGGCCGGCTGCATCTCGGTCACCGGCTTGCCGACATCCATGGAGATGACGCAGTCCACCGGCAGATAGATGCCGATCCCCCGTTCCTTGGCCGTCTTGAGGAAGCCGGTGGCCGCATCGAACAAATCCGGCTCCACCAGGGATTTGCCGACCTTGTAGCCCTGGGCGGCCAGAAAGGTGTTGGCCATGGCCCCGCCGATGCACATGGCGTCGACCTTGGGCAGCAAATTGGTGAGCACGCCGAGCTTGGATGACACCTTGGCGCCGCCGGATATGGCCACGAAGGGCCGTTCGGGCTTCTCCATGGCCTCGTGCAGATACTTCCACTCCCGCATGAGCAGGAATCCGGCGCAGCACTGCTTGGCCACGGCCGGGAAGGCCACCATGGAGGCATGGGGCCGGTGGGCCGCGCCGAAGGCGTCGTTGACGTAGATGTCGGCCATGGACATGACTTCCTTGGCGAAGTCCATGTCGCCGGCCACCTCGCCGGGATGGAAGCGCAGGTTTTCCAGCATGAGGATTTCACCGGGCTTTACGGCCGCGGCCATGGCCCGGGTCTCCTCGCCGATGCAGTCCGGGGCCATGGCCACCTCGCGCTCGATGAGCCCGGCCAGGCGCCTGGCCGCCGGGGCCAGCGAATACCGGGGATCGGGCGTGCCCTTGGCCTTGCCCAGGTGCGAGCACAAAATGATCGCCGCGTTCTTGGAGAGGGCGTACCTGATGGTGGGCAGACTCGCCTGGATGCGCATATCGTCCACGACGTAGTTGCCGTTGAGAGGCACGTTGTAGTCCACCCGGATAAGCAGTTTCTTCCCGGCAATATCGATTGCATCAATGCGGACGAAGGCCATAGGTGCTCCTTTGCGCTGCTGGTTGGGTCATCCGGGGATGACCGCGGCCGGCCCGGCCTGACGGACCATGACCAGGGCATCCTCCCCGGTATCGGCATAATACCGTTTGCGCGCCCCGACCACGACAAATCCATGGCGCGCGTATAACCGCTTCGCCGGGACATTGCCGGCGCGAACTTCCAAGAACCCCCTGTTTATGCCCACTTTATCGGCGTGTTGCAAGACGTGGCCGAGCAATTGTCCGCCCAGCCCCCGGCCGCGCCGTTCCGGGGCCACGGCGATATTGAGGATTTCCAGCTCGCCGGCGACCAGATGGACCGTGGCGTAGGCCGCCAAACCCTCCGGCCCGAAAATGCCGAAGGCCGCGAACACCGGCCGGACAAAGGCGGCCGCAAAGATCTCCGCGCTCCAGGGATCGGGAAAACAACGCGCTTCCAGGGCGGCCAGGCTGGCGGCATCGGCCGGCCCGAGGCGGCGTGGCGGCGAAAGAACGACGGTTTCCATTGCACGGTGTCCGTGGCATGTTCGGCTCCGCCGACACGGGAGGGAGCGCGTGAAAAAAACAGGGGCCACCGAGGGGCCGCCGGAACTGGTCGATATCGTGGACCGGCTCGATCGCCCGCTGTGCATCATGCCGAAAAGCGAGGCCCACCGCCAGTCTCTCTATCACCGTGCCGTGTTCGTCCTGGTCTTCAACCCGGCCGGAAAGCTCTACCTGCAAAAGCGCGGTCCGAAAAAAAGCCTCTATCCCGGCCGCTTCGATCTCTCGGCCACCGGCCACGTCCAGGCCGGAGAAGCCCGGCTGGACGCCGCCATCCGCGAACTCCACGAGGAGCTGGGCCTGCGGGTCAAAACCCTCACCCGGCTGGATGCCATCCCGGCCTCCGAACAGACCGGCTATGAATTCGTCACCCTTTTTTCCGCCGGCCGCCTCGCCGAACCGCCCCGCCCCAATCCTGCGGAGGTGGCCGGCGGCATGTTCGTCGATCCCACCGAACTGGCCGCCCTGGTCCGCGGCTACCGCGACTGGCTCACCCCCGGGCTCGTGCATTTCTTCGAGAAAAAGGCGCTGTTTTCGGAAGCAAGGTACGGGGAGGGATAGGGGAAAAAGGAAAGATGCCTCCGGCGGCCGGGGGCATGATGCCCCCGGACCCCGCAATGGGGGGGCGCCCCCCTGCGGGGAATCCAAAGGGCGAAACCCGTTGGCCGCCGGGCTTCGCTTTTTGCCCTCTCACGCGGACAAAAGCGCCGTCATGGCCGGGTGCAGCCGGCCGTTGGTGGCCAGGATGCGAAAGTCCCCCAAGTGGTAGGGGCCGTCGGGACGATAGCTGCCGACCCGGCCGCCGGCCTCGGTCACCAGCAACCACCCCGCCGCCACGTCCCAGGGATGCAACCCGATCTCGTAATAGGCGTCCACCCGCCCGGCCGCCAGAAAGGCCAGGTCCAGCGCCGCCGAACCCGGGCGCCGCATGCCCTGGGTCGCGTCCAGGACCGCCCGCAGGTCGGCCATGCTCTCGTCCATGTTCTCGCGGACGGTATAGGGGAACCCGGTGGCCACCAGGGCGGCCTCGGGATCGGCCACGGAGGAAACGGCCAGGGGGCTGTCGTTGCAGAAGGCGCCCAGGCCGCGCCCGGCGGAAAAGCACTCGCCGAGGATCGGGGCGTTGACCACGCCGAGGACCACCTCCCCGCCGGCGTAGAGGGCCACCGAGGAGCAGACGAAAGGGAAGCCGTGCACGAAATTGGTGGTGCCGTCGATGGGATCGACGATCCAGGTCGGGCCGTCGAGCGCGGCCTTGCCGGTCGTCTCCTCGCCAAGGACGGTCGAGCCCGGCAAAAGGCCTCCAAGCCGCTCGGCGAGCAGACGCTCCACGGCCAGATCGGTGGAAGTGACCAGATCGATGCGGCCCTTGTGCCGGATGCCGCTCGGCGCGGCGAAATCCGTCCGGATGCGCTGCCCGGCCTCGGCTACCGCCGCCCGGACGCCGGAGAGAAGATGCGGCAGATCCATAAGACCTCCTCGGAGGGGAGAAAAAAAGAGGCCTCCGGCGGCCGGGGGCATGCTGCCCCCGGACCCCGCAACGGGGGAGGAGGCACGAGAGACCCGAAATCGTCCCTGACGATCAGTTGAGGAAAACGTCCCGGTAGCGCAGGCGGTCCTCCATGGTCCGGCCCGTGCCGCGCACCACGGTGGTGAGCGGCTCCTCGTCGAGCATCACCGCCAGATTCGTGTCCTGGGTGATGCGCTGGTCCAGCCCGGCCAGAAGCGCCCCGCCGCCGGCCAGAAGCAGGCCGTTTCTGGCGATGTCCGCCACCAGTTCCGGCGGCGTCTTCTCCAGGGCCTTCATGACCGCGGAAACGATGATGTTGACCGGCTCGCGGATGGCTTCGCGGATATGGGAATCGGTCACCGTGATGGTGGAGGGCGTGCCGTCGATCAGCGACTTGCCGGACACTTCCATGGACCGGGGCTCGGGCAGGGGCATGGCCGAGCCGATCTTGATTTTGATGCTCTCCGCCATGTTCTCGCCGATAAGAACCTGAAATTCGTCCTGGATGAAACGCTGAATGGTTTCGTTCAATTCGTCGCCGGCCACGCGCACGGATTCGGCGTAGGCGATGGCCGACAGGGAGATGACCGCCACTTCGGTCGTGCCGCCGCCGATGTCCACCACCATGTTGCCGGACGGCTTGTCGATGGGCAGCCCGGCCCCGATGGCGGCGGCCATGGGCTCCTCCACCAGCTTCACATCCCGGGCGCCGGCCAGATGGGCCGATTCGATGACCGCCCGCTTTTCCACCTGGGTGATGCCCGTCGGCACGCAAATGACGATCTTGGGCTTGGCGAAGCGGAAGCCGGTTAAGACCTTGCGGATGAAAAAGGCGATCATGGCCCGGGTCACCTCGAAGTCGGCGATGACGCCGTCCTTCATGGGGCGGATGGCCCGGATGCGCTCGGGGGTGCGGCCCAGGAACTCCTTGGCCTCGGTGCCGACGGCGATCAGATCGCCGCTGCGGGTGTCGATGGCCACCACCGAGGGTTCGTTGAGCACGATGCCCTCGATCGGGGAATACAGCAACGTGTTGGCCGTACCCAGATCCATGGCCAAGTCTTTCCCGAGGAAGCGGAAGAATTTGCTGAGGAACATGCCCACGCTCGCATTGGAGTTCTCGTTTGGGATCGCCACTTGCCCGCAACCACGCCGACCATGGTAGATGGCGGCAGGGAAAAAGTCTACGGCCCCGGCGCTCTGCTTGGCCTTCCCGCCTCCAGGCGTGTCTTCAAATACAGGTTTTCCAGAAACAAGGCCAGATTTTCCGCAACCATGGCCCCGAAAGCCTTGAGTTCCTCGGTGACGGGCAGGGGGCGTTCGTCGGCCAGGGTGAGCACGCCCCGCGTCTTCCGGGAAAAATTCACCGGCAGGCAGACGACGCTCTTGTATTCCCCCGCCGGCACGTCCAGCCCGAACAGGGGCAGCCCGGCCGCCCCCGACTCCGCGTCCCCGGATGTCACCGGGGTCTGGTTCTTGAACACCCAGCCGACCAGCCCCTGGCCCACGGAAAAACTTTGGGGCGCCGCCCGGGGATCGGGGAACGGATTTTCGCTGGCCCCCTCCAGAAAATACGAACGGCCGGATTCGTCCCGCACCGACAACAGGCAGTAGCGGTAGCCCGTGGCCTGCGCGAGCAGGCGCAACAGTTCCGAACGGAAGGCCGACCATTTGGGGTTGGCCTTGCGCAGACTGGCCATCTGGCGCAGGCACTGGTAGAAACGGTGTTCCTTGAGGCTCGTCTCCATTTCCCTGGACCGGGTCAGATGCGCTCCGGCCAGATCGGCGAACTGGGAAAGGATTTTGAGCTCCTTGTCCCCGAAGGCATAGGTCTTGCGGGTGTCCAGGCAGAGCGCGCCGCCGGTGGCGGCCACGGGATAGCCCATGAACGCCCGGATGCGCGCCTCCTCGCCGCCCCGGTAATACCCGAGCACGCCCCGGCGCTGGTCGAAGTTGCTGATGCAAAGGGGCTTGCCTTCCCGCATGATCCAGCCCACCAGCCCCTGACCGGGGGCGATGGCCGCCTCCCTGTCCAGGGCGTCGCCCAGGCTGAACGAAGCCACGACCCGGCAGACCTCGCCGCCGAGTTCGGGCAGGAACAGCACCGCCGAATAGGCGTCGAACACGTTGCCTACGATGGCCAACAACCGCTCGTAAAAGGGAATGTCGATCATAATGGCATGTCTGGTTGGCGGGATGCGCCGATGGACGGAAAACGGTCCGGGACCAGCCCCGGATTCCCGACGGCCCGACGGCAGGCCGCGACGCAGCCGTGGCTGCACAAAATGACGTCGGCCATGCGGCCCCCCTTGCCGATACGCTCTCGACCAAAACCAAGAAATTCTATCATAGGAGCCCAGGGCCGATGCGTCAAACACGACGCCGCGGCGGCGTCCCTCTCCGCCGGGGCCCACCAAGAAGCTCTTTATCAATGCTTCAACTTGCGCTAGAGAAATACTTTACTCGGGAATGGCCGGGACGGGACCGGACAAGAAGATGGCAGGACGACCATGAGCTTCGACTGGACACAAGCCTTTTCCAAAACCCAAGAGGCCCCGTTCCTCCACGGCGCGATCCGCCCCAAGGAAGGGGAGTCTCTGCACATCCGGTCGCTGACCGACCTCAAGCGCTTCCTCGATTGGGTGCATGTCAAGGAATGCCTGCTGCGTCCCTTTGCCGAGTTGCCCAACTATCCGGTGGTGGATTATCGGGAGCTTTTGCCCTCCTTCGAGGCCGACCCGTTCGAGTACAAGGATCTGCCCGGATTCTCCATGGTGGTCCTGGGCCGGCCGCTCAAATATTTCCAGGAAATTTTCCAGTACGATGTCCTCCATTGCCTGTTCGACTATGCCGACGACACCGAGGATGACCAGTGCCCCCTGGAAGCCTCCATCTTCGGCCAGAACACCAGGACCTTCTGCTCCCGGCTGGCCAAGGGCGTCCACGACCAGTTCCGCCGCGACTTTGCCGACATCGACGTAACCGGCCTCGAAAACTACGCCGCCCTGCTGCCCATCGTCCTCCAGATGGACCGGGCCCATGTCATCTCCTTAAACAGCCAGAACAATTTCTACCTGTCCGGGGTCTACAGCTCCTTTCCCTCCTCCCTGGACACGGAACTCAAGCGGTTCGGACTCAACATCAAGAAATTCGCCGTGGGCGACGACCGCCGTTACGAGCGCAACCGCAATTTCGTCTACCAGTTCCTGATGGAGCTCTACGGCTTCCCCATCGTCTCCGAACGGCGGACTTCGGCCGCCCTGTTCGCCCGGCGCCTGTTCCGCATGGGGGAAAAATTCATGATCCGCGTCCTCGGCCAGAGCGACCGGGTCATCACCACCTTGTCCTCCCACCCCGACGCCCGCTACTACCCCCTGGTGGAAAAAATCGCCCTGGTGACCGTGGACCGCTCCCAGACCGAGGCCATCAAGGCCCTGGGCGAGGCCGGCTATTTCGTGGATGCCGAACGCCGGGTGGTCATCGTCCGGATCACCTACCGGCAACACAAATTCGACGCCAACAACGTGCGTCAGGACCGGGCCCTGTCCGTGGCCGGCCAGGAAGTGCTGCATCCCCTGACCGGCCGGCCCTTCCCCAAGCTCAATATCATCAGGGACACCTACAGCCTGTTCCTCCAGTTGAACGACATCGTACGGGGCGAATACAACGGCCGGACCGTCTATAAAAGAAACGAAATCGTGGAGAATACCGACACCCACGAAAAAAAGCTCAAATTTCTCTATACCTGGCTCGGCAAGCATCAGCGACGCATCATCGGCTACTCCGACGAGTTCTACTCCAACGTCGTCAAGGTCATGGACAGTTACCTGCTCAGTCCCGACCACTATGATGATTTTTCCGACCTGCGGGAGCTGTATCAGGAGGTCTGGAGCAAGTACAATTACATCCAGCAGGCCAGGAAAGTGAAGCTGCTCGAAGACCTCCAGGACAGGAACTACAAGGGCGAAACCCTGTCCTATTCCCAGATGCTCTCCCTGTTCACGGAAATATTAAATGATCTCAAATTCGAGATCGTCAACTATTTTGACAACCTGGTCGAACGGGTCCTTTCGCTTGGCGACATGATCCTCAATGACCGCTACCTGCTGCGCAATTACATCAAAAAGAAAGATATGGATCTTTCCCCTTACGGCCAGTCCGTCAAAAAGACCTACGGCCGCCTCGTCTCCCTGCTCGATGAATTCCGCTCGATCCGCAAGGCCAAGAAGGAACAGGGCATCGTCTTGCCCCTGGTGGCGCAAAACACCTAACCGACGTGGCCCTTTCGTCGGCCGCATCACCAAGAACGTCGGGCTCTCCTCCCGACCCATCCGGAGTATATCGTGGAACAGCCCATTCCTACCCCGCTTTCGGACTGGCATCGGCGCCATGGTGCGAAAATGGTCCCCTTCGCCGGCTTCGACATGCCGGTCCAGTACACCTCCATCCTGGCCGAACATGAACAGACCCGGACCAAGGCCGCCATTTTCGACATCTGCCACATGGGAGAATTCCACCTTTCTGGCGCCGGCGCGGCGGACGCCCTGTCCACGGCCATCACCCACGATCTCGCCACCCTGGCTCCGGGCAAATGCCGCTACGGATTCCTCTTAAATGCCGCCGGCGGCGTCATCGACGACCTCATCGTCTATTGCCTGGACGCCGACAGCTACATGCTCGTGGTCAACGCCGCCTGCATCGCCACCGATTTCGCCTGCATCAAGAGCCGTCTGCCGGAAGGCCTCCTGTTCACCGACGATTCCGAGGCCACCGCCAAGATCGACCTCCAGGGACCGCTGGCCTTCGAGGTCCTGCGCGATCGGGTGCCGGGCGACTTCTCGGGCCTCAAATACTTCAATTTCTCCTGGACCGAGTTCACCGGCACCAAACTGCTGGTCAGCCGCACCGGCTACACCGGCGAACTCGGCTACGAACTCTTCCTCCCGGCCACCGCCGCCTGCGCCCTGTGGGAAGCCCTGGCCGCCGATCCCCGGGTGCTGCCGGCCGGACTCGGCGCCCGTGACACCTTGCGACTGGAAATGGGCTACCCCCTCTACGGCCAGGATCTGGACGAGCAGCACACTCCGGCCGAAGCCGGCTACGGCTGGCTCCTCACCTCCCCGGCCGCCTATGTCGGCAAGGACAAGGCCGCCCACATCAGCCAAAAACTCCTGGCCCTGGACATCCCGGGCCGCCGCAGCGCCCGCCACGGCGACATCGTGACGGATCGCTCCGGCAAGGACGTCGGCGCCGTCACCAGCGCCTCCTTCGCCCCCAGCCTCGGCCACGCCGTGGCCCTGGCCTACGTCGCCGCCGCCGCGGCCGAAGGCAAGGAGTTCCATGTCAAGGCCGCCCGAACCGAACTGGCCGCCGCCAAGCACGCCCTGCCCTTCTATCCCAACGGCACGGCGCGCAAGAGCTTGGGATAAAAGAATAAAGATGCCTCCGGCGGCCGGGGGCATGATGCCCCCGGACCCCTCGCACCGAAGGTTTATGCGCATAGGCACGCCCCCCGAGACAGGGGGCCTGGGGGGAATGATTCCCCCCAGCAGGTCCAGGGCAGCGCCCTGGCCGCCGGAGGCACGCTCCCGATGAGTCGACCTGACGCGTTTTACTTGCCGCCGCCGGCGTTCGCCGCGCCGTACGTCCTGACCGGCGGCGAAGCGAACCACTGCGTTCGGGTGTTGCGCAAGCGGCCGGGAGAGGTGGTCCGGCTGTTCGACGGCCTGGGGCACGAGGGACTTTTCACCATCACCGAGGCGGACCGGGACCGGGTGACGCTTGCTCCCATTTCGTTGGGGGAGGAGCCCGTGCCGGAGACACGGCTCCATCTGGCCGCCGGCTTTTCCCGCTCGGCCCGCCGCGACATGTTTCTGGAAAAGGCCGTGGAACTCGGCGCGGCCGGTGTTTTTTTCTGGCAGGCCGCCCGCACCCAGGGCCGGATGCCGGAGGCCCCCAAGGAGGCCTGGACGGCCGCCTGCATCAGCGCGGCCAAGCAGTGCGGCGCGGCCAGGCTGCCGGACATCGGCGTCGTGGCCGGCGGCGCGGCCGGGCTGGCCTCCCTGGCCGATCGCTTCGACCGGCGCTATCTGCTGTGGGAAGCTCCCGACGCGCCCCGGCGACTGCGACCGGAGGATGTGACCGCCCCCGGCGACGCCCTGTTCGCCCTCGGGCCGGAAGGGGGGCTGGCCGACGACGAGGTGGCCTGTCTCCGGGAAGCCGGATTCGTGCCGGTCAGCCTCGGCCACCGGGTGCTGCGCTGGGAGACCGCCGGCCTGGCCGTGCTGGCCCTGGGCCTGGCCCTGGCACCGCCTGAAAAGACTTCACGGACGAGCGTCCGCGACACTGCAATCGAGGGTTCCCATGGACCTTTCCGGCACTGAAAAACGGCCCCTGGCCGAGCGCATCCGTCCGGCCGAGCTGGCCGATTTCGTGGGCCAGACCCATGTGGTGGCACGGCTTACCACCATGCTTAACGCCCCGCGGCTGCCGAGCCTGCTGCTTTTCGGCCCGCCGGGCTGCGGCAAGTCCACCCTGGCCCTGATCCTGGCCCGCGCCAAGGGGAAGCCCTACATCCGGGTGAGCGCCCCGGAGGCGGGGCTGGCCGTCCTGCGCGAGAAGATCAAGGGCAAGGAGATTCTCATCCTGGACGAGTTGCACCGGTTTTCCAAGGCGCAGCAGGATTTCTTCCTGCCGCTTCTGGAGACCGGCGACATCGTGCTTCTGGCCACCACCACGGAAAATCCGTCCTTTTCCGTCACCCGCCAACTGCTCTCCCGGATGCACGTGCTGCGCCTGCGGCCCCTGTCCCATAGCGAGCTTATGTCCCTGGCCGCCCGGGGAGCCAAGGCGGCCGGCATCGAACTTTCCCGGGAGAGCCTGGACGCCGTGGCATCGCTCTCTTCCGGCGACGGCCGCACCCTGCTCAACCTCATGGAATTCGTGGCCGCCCTGCCCGAGGACAAGCGCGCGCCGGAGGATCTGCGCAAGGAGCTGCCCGAAGCCCTGGCCCGGGGCGACCGGGACGGCGATGTCCACTATGAGCTGGCCTCGGCCATGATCAAATCCATCCGGGGCAGCGACCCGGACGCCGCCCTGTACTATCTGGCCTGCATGTTGGAGGGAGGCGAAGATCCGCGGTTCGTCTGCCGCCGGCTCATGATCGCCGCCGCCGAGGACGTGGGTCTGGCCGATCCCATGGCGTTGCCCATGGCCGTCTCCTGCGCCGAAGCCGTGGAAAAAATCGGCATGCCGGAGGGATTTATCCCCTTGGCCGAAACCGCCGTCTACCTGGCGCTCGCCCCAAAGAGCAATTCCGCCTACGCCGCCTATCTCGCCGCCAAAAAAGAGATCATGCAATCGGGCGTCAAGCCCGTGCCGCTGCATCTGCGCAATCCTTCCACCCGGCTCCAACGGGAATGGGGGTTCGGCAAGGGATACAAGTATCCCCACGCCTACCCCGATGCCTGGGTGGATCAGGAATATCTGCCCGAGGAAGTGGCGGGACGGCAGTTTTTCACGGCCAAGGACCAGGGCCAGGAGCCGCGCTTGGCGGCCCGCCTCAAACGGCTGCGCAAAAAATAACCTTCGCGTTCGACCAGGCACCCGCGATGGCGACGTTTCGTGATGGCGGGCCTCTTTTTCTGCTACGCTTGACGGAAAAACCGCCAACTCGGTATGCACTTCCTTATTGCTCTAACCGCTAGAGGGAGGAATTCCGCATGAAGGTCAGCGCCCGCAATCTCATCCCCGGCCGGATCAAAGCCGTCATCAACGGCCTGGTCAACAGCGAAGTGGCGATTGAAATCGCTCCGGGGCTGGAAATCACGTCCCTTATCAGCAAGCACTCCGCCGAGGTTCTTGACCTCAAGCCCGGCGATACCGTCACGGCGATGCTAAAAGCCTCCGACGTCATGGTCGCCATGGATTGACCCTCCGCCCGTTCTCGAAACCGGCCGTGCCTGCGGCGGTCGGTTTTCCTCCCACCCGCGTCCCGCCGCCGATCCGTCCGCGTTTTCATTTCAGGCTTTATCAATGCACCACGACCTGCTAGAGGGAAGAGGCCACGGCTTGAGACGTCCGCACCCTTCCGGTGGGGGACGGGAGCCGGCGAGAACGGAGAAGGCTGCACAGCGGACCGGAGGAGGAAGCCTCCGGCGGCCACAGGGTTTCACCCTTTGAAATCCTATACGAATCCAGTTTCGCAACATTTTGTCTCACGACAAAATCACTGGGGCTGGGCGTTGTGCAGTGGTCTCGAAAGGGGAAGGTCTATGGGTCAGGAAAAACGTCGCCGCAGCCGGGTCTGCGCCCAGTTTGAGGCCTACGCCTATCTCGACGGGGAAAAAATACCGCTGTACACGAACAACCTCAGCTTGAAAGGGGCCCTGTTCGGTCCTGAGCCGCGTCTGGCCGCCGGGCAGGAATGCAACCTGATCTTCACCCTGTCCAAGGATGTCAACGTCCGGATCAAAGCCCGGGTCGTGCGCTCGGACGCGGAAGGAACGGCCGTGGATTTCGAGAGTATGGACGAAACCGCCTTTTACCATCTGCACAACATGGTGCGGTATTCCTCGCCCAACGCCGACAAGATCGACCAGGAGCTGCAGGTGCCCGCCTTCCATGTGCCTGGTGACGGAGAAAAGGATTGAACCGGATGGCAAAGGGGCTTGCCGCCCCGCTTCTGGCCCTGATCGCCCTGGCCGGCCCAGGTTTTCTCCACCCGACTCCAGCGGCAGCCGGTCTGGAGCAGGCCACAAGCGGTTTGACCGCCCTGGCGGCCGGCGAATACCGCAAGGCCATTCCCCTGCTCTCCCAGGCGATTGATTCCAACGGGCTGCCCGAGGGGCAGTCCTATCTCTTCTACGCGGCCCGGGGCTACGCCCGGGCGGCCGAAGGCGACTTCATGGGCGCCGTCGAGGACGACACCGCCGCCCTGACCCGGCATCCGGAATACCGGCCGGCCCTGTTCAACCGCGCCAACGCCTATTTCGCCATGCGGCGCTACGATCAGGCCATCAGCGACTATTCCAGGCTTCTGACCGCCAACGCCAACGATACCGACGCCCTCAACAACCGGGGCGCCGCCTGGTTCTGCAAGGGCAACCTGCAAAGCGCCCTGGCCAATTATTCCCAGGCCGTCGCGCTCGCGCCCGAGGACCCCGATCCGCTGCTCAACCGGGGCAAGGTCTATGAAGCCCTGGGCGAAATCGACAAGGCGCGCGGCGACTTCCTCCGCATCAAGCAGCTCGATCCCTCGGCCAAGACCCCGCTCGACTGAACGCGCCCGCGAGAGGGGCAAAAGGCATGCCCCCCGGTCCCCCTGCATGGAGGACCATAGTTCTTCTCTCGCCCGTTTGGGGCGAGGGGTCCGGGGGCATCATGCCCCCGGCCGCCGGAGGCCTCTTTCTCCGACTTAGTCCAGTCGGTTGTGGCACCCCAGGGAACGGCGGTTCTGCATGGCGGCGATGGTGATGGTGTAGGCCGCCTGGCAGCCGTGGAACAGGTCCACGATGGCCTTGCTGAGCGGCGTCTCCCGATAGAAATCGTGCAGGTGCTTGTTGAGTTCCCGCAGATCCTCGAAGGCCCGCTTCAACCGCGAACTCGACCGATTGATGCCCACGTAGTTCCACATGGTGTTGCGGATGGTGGCCCAATCCTGGGCGATCAGCGCCGGGTCCTCGTTGCGGTTGCAGCCGGGGCTCACCCAATCCGGGATGCTGTCCAGGAGTCGCCGGCTCAGGGTAGCCGCCTTCTTTTCGGCCCGCCGGGCGATATCGCACCCGGAGCTGTAGCCCCACAGCAAACATTCCAGCGTCGAGGTGCTGGCCAGCCGGTTGGCCCCGTGCAGGCCCGTGCAGGCGCATTCGCCGGCGGCGTAGAGGCGATCCAGGGTGGTGCGGCCGGCGTTGTCCGTGAGCACGCCGCCGCAGAAGTAGTGGGCGGCCGGCACCACCGGGATGGACGTACGGGTAATGTCGATGCCGAGGTCCAGGCAACCCTGGTAGACGGTCGGAAAATGCGTCTCCAGATCCTTCACGTAACTGGCCACGTCCAGATAGACGCAGTCCTGCTCGGTCTTGAGCATTTCCGCCAGAATGGCCCGGGTGACGATGTCGCGCGGGGCCAGGTCGGCCCGGGGATCGTAGCGCTGCATGAAGGGCTCGCCCGAGGCGTTGACCAGCCGCGCCCCTTCGCCGCGCAGGGCCTCGGTGATGAGCAGCCGCCGCTCGGCCCGGTGAAACAGGGTCGTCGGGTGGAACTGGATGTATTCCACGTTCATGACCTTGGCGAAGGCCCGGGAGGCCATGGCCAAGGCCGATCCGATGCAGGAGCGGGTGTTGGAGGTGTGCAGAAAGAGCCGGCCGCAGCCGCCGGTGGCCAGGACCGTGAAATCGGCCAGGATGGTCTCCACCTGCCCGGAAATCTCGTTTAAGACGTAGGCCCCCAGACACTGGTCGGCCAACTGGTACTTGAATTCCAGCAAGGTGGCATGGTGGTGGGAGGTGAGCAGGTCCACGGCCGTGCGGCGCACCAGGATCTTGATGGACGGACAGGCCCGGACCGCCGCCATGAGCCCTTCCATGATCCCCCGGCCCGTATAATCGGCCATGTGCAGGATGCGGGGCACGCTGTGCCCGCCTTCCCGGCCCAGATGAAAACCCTCCCCGTCGCTCTTGCGGTCGAAGGGCAGGTGGAGCCGGTCGAGCAGGATTTCCTGGACCACCTGCGGTCCCCGGCGAGCCAGGTAACGCACGGCCCGCACCGAATTGTAGCGCCAGCCGCAGGTCAGGATGTCCCGTTCCAGAAGCTGCGGCGAGTCCTCCTCGCCGCGAAAGACAATGCCGCCCTGGGCCAGGGCGCTGTTGCCGTCGTCCAGATCGTCGCCCGAGGTCAAAAGGATCACTTCCAGGCCGGCATCGGCCAGGGTCAGGGCAGCGGTCAGTCCGGCGATGCCGGACCCCACCACCAGCGCATTGGTATGCATCCGGTACATGCTTTCCCCCCCGCTCCGGCGTCTCATGTCCCCGCCGGAGGGATCTTTTCAGCCCCAGGGCGCTGCCCTGGACCCGCCGGGGGGAATCTTCCTCCCGGCCCCCCTGTCCCGGGACCCTAGGTGGCAACGTGCTCCACGGCAGTCTTTCCGGGGAGCTTTTTTCCGTACCCTCGGTGCGAGGAGGCCGGGGACAGCATGCCCTCGGCCGCCGGAGGCAGACTTCTCCGCCTGTCCGCCGGAGAAACTTCCGCCTCTTCCGTCGCGCCTCAGCGACCGCCCCGGGCCGAGACGTCCAGCATCCGCTGCACTGCGGCCCGGGCCGGTTCGCGCACGTCGTCCGGCACCGTGACCGGCACGGCCGTATCGAGAGCCGTCAGCGCGGCGAGCAGCGTTTCCTCGGTACCCTTGGCCATGTTCGTACAGGCGCTTTCCCGCAGCGGGCGGATGGTCTTGAGCCCCTGGTACTGACTGGCCAGCCGGGCAACCAGATGCAGTTCCGTGCCGATGACGATGTCCGCCCCGGGCGGGGCCTCGGCCACGTACTTGATGATAAAGGAGGTGGAGCCGGCGGCGTCGGCCAGGGCCACCGTCTCGGGCGAACACTCGGGGTGGACCACCACCTTGGTCTCGGGGTTTTCCCGCCGCACGGCCTCGATATCGCCGGGCTTGAACCGGGAATGGATCACGCACTGACCGGGCCAGAAAAGCACTTCGGCCCGGCGGGCCGCCTCAAGATCCAGCCGCCCGCCGCCTTCCCGCACGTCCAGGATATGCATGCTGTCGGCGGCAACGCCCAGGCGGCGGCAGGTGTTCTGGCCGAGCATCTTGTCCGGCAAAAACAGCACGCCCCGGCCCTGGTCCAAGGCCCATTTGAGCATGGTCGCGGCATTGGCCGAGGTGCAGATGGTCCCGCCGCGCCGGCCGCAAGCGGCCTTCACGGCGGCCGAGGAATTGACGTAGGCCAGGGGCAGGACATCGCGGCCGGCCGCCGCCAGCCGGTCGAGCACCGCCTCCACCAGGGGACCCGGGGCCATGTTGGCCATGACGCAGGCCGCGTCCGGCGTGGGCAGATGGACGCGCTGGCCCGGTCCGGCCAGCATGGCCGCGGTTTCGGCCATGAAGTGCACGCCGCAAAAAACGATATCCCGGGCGGTCAGGCCGGGGACCTGCCGAGACAGTTCCAGGGAGTCGCCCAGGATGTCGGCATGGCGGACCACCTCGTCGCGCTGGTAGTGATGGACCAAAATAGCCAGCCCGGTACCCCGGGCACGACGGATTGCCGCGATTTGTTGTGCAGTGGGTGTTTTCATGCGGAGGGCGTCTCCTCAAGCAGCATACTGAAATCGGCGCTCGGGGCGGAATGGGTGATGCGGCCCACGGACACGAAGTCCGGCCCCAGGGCGGCGATGGCAGCCAGGGCCTCCTGGGTGACCCCGCCGCTGACCTCGGTTTCGATGCCGGCCGGGACGAGCCCAAGAGCTTGGCGCATGGCGTCCATATCCATATTGTCGAACATGATGCGGGACGGCCGCTCGGCCACGGCCTGACGCACCTCGTCCACACTGCGGCACTCGATCTCCACCGGCGGCATGGTCTCCGGCCGGTCCTGGTAGGCGCGGCGCACGGCGGCCATGGCCTGGGGGATGCCGCCGGCCCGGTCGATGTGGTTGTCCTTGAGCATCAGCATTTCGGCCAGGTTGCGGCGATGATTGACGCCGCCGCCGACCAGAACGGCGTATTTTTCCGGGTAGCGCAGGCCGGGCAGGGTCTTGCGGGTGTCGAGCAGGCGGGTCCGGCTTCCGGCCAGGGCGCCCACGGCCTGACGGACCCGGTTGGCGATGCCCGACAGGTGACAGAGGAAATTGAGGATGACCCGTTCGGCCTTGAGAAGCGTCACGGCCGGGCCGGTCAGTGTGGCCACCACCGTCCGGTCCAAAACGCAAGCCCCCTCCGCGACGAGGGAATCGACATGGCAACGGCCCGCCTCGCCCATGCGGTCGAAGACCAGTCGGGCAATGGGCAGACCGGCCACCAGGGAATCCTGCTTGGCCACGATGCGGGCAGCCAGCCGATCCTCCGGGGAAAAAACCGCCAGGGCGGTCAGGTCCGGTCCGTCCTCCGCCAGGGCCAAGTCGATGGTGCGCACCAGAAAATCCCGGGCCGGTCCCTGAAAAAAAGCCTCGAAGCGTGGCTCGGACATGGGATCACCGCGATTGCCGGTAGGGGCCGGTGCCGCGCGGCAGGCGCGGACCACCCGGCCGGGTGGAGGGAAAAACACCGGCGCGGCGTCGCACCAGGGGACTTTTCCCGGATGGGGCACACGGAAAATCTTCCAGCCGTGTGTTAAATGGGTATGCTAGCCGGTTTTGTCCGGCGGGACAAGAGAAGGCAGCGGCACCGGCCCCCAAAAAAACCCGCGCCGGAATTCCGGCGCGGGTTTTCAAAAACGAAGCGAGTCGAGGCAACGTTACTTGCTGATCGCCTCGGCCGGGCAGGCGTCAATGGCTTCGTCCACGCAATCCGCGTCGCAATCGGCGTCTTTCACGGTGGCCTTGTCGCCGTCAGCATTCATCTCGAACGCATCGGGGCAGGTCTCAACACACGCTTCGCAACCCATGCACGCATCATGATCGATCGAAATAGCCATGTCCGCTCCTCCTTGGAGTTTTCCTGGGATCGCCCGGCCCGGATACCCGGTAAGCCCAGTCAGCGAGCCCATCGTGTGACCGTTATACCCTATGTTACCAGGATATCACCACAAAGCCCTCTGCCACTCCAGGGATGCGCGTTACCCTGGAAAATGCCCTTCGCAAAAGCGTAGGTGTTCGGGGTGCTTTCTCGGACCACCATGGCCCTTGGTCCCGAAACCTCCGGGCACAATTCGTCGCTCGGAGAAATTCGTCTATGACGGGGCGTCCGCGAAAAGTCAAGGACGGGCCGTGTGCAGTTTTTGTCAATAAAAACCAGCATCATCACGCAGAAAGAAACGTATCCCCTTTCCACACGTCGTCGCGTCCTTCCGCCGACGACGAATGCACGATGCAAATATTTTCCGAATTCCGTCAAGTTGCCCTTTGACCTCGAGAGGCAAAACTTTTATTCATTTCACGGCAATGGTGCGACGCGTTCTCCTCGCACCCAAACAACAACCATGGGTCATGCTTCCAGAAACACCGGACCTGCTCGAATCCCTCCCATCCCACGCCGCCGTGCTCGACACGGCAGGCTCTGTCGTGGCCGCCAACGCCTCCTTTTGCAGTCTGATCCGCGATGTCGCCCCGGATGCCGTTTTCGGTGACGCTTTCCGGATTTTTTGCGCCAGGGTGCTGTCCGCCCCCACGCTGGCCACCGTGCGCCAGGGACTCGCCTCGCTGGTCTGCGGCAAGATTCCCCGCTACGAAATCGATCTGCCCTGCGGCCCGGCCGAGGCCCCGGTCTGGCACTGCCTGAGCCTGACGCCGCTTCACGGACGCCAGCCGGGGGTCCTGGCCCTCTTGACGGACATCACCCGCCAGAAGCAGCTGGAGGAACACATCCTCCACGATGCCTTCCATGACAACCTGACCGGCCTTTTCAACCGGGCCCTGTTTTTAAATCGGCTGGATCAGGCCATCAAACGCCTCAAGCGCGACCCGGAAGCCTTCTACGCCGTCCTCTACCTGGACATGGACCGCTTCAAGCTGGTCAACAAGACCTTCGGCCACGTCACCGGCGACCGGCTGCTCATGGTCATCGCCAACCGGCTGCAAAAACTCCTGCGCGACGTGGATACCCTGGCCCGCTTCGGCGGCGACGAGTTCGCCATCCTGGCCGAGGGGCTCAAGGGCGCCGAAGAGGCCGGCACCATGGCCGATATCGTGCTGCGCCAACTGGCTGCGCCGTTTCGATTGAAAAAACAGGAAATTTTCGTCAAGGGCAGCATCGGCGTGGTCCTCGGGTCGTCCGCCTACGAGCACCCCGACCAGATCCTGCGCGATGCCGACAACGCCATGTACAGCTCCAAGGAGCACGGCGGCGACCACTTCACCATCTTCGACGCCGGCCTGCGGGTGGTGACCCAGCGGCGCATGGAAATGGAGCTGGCCTTGCGCCAAGCCCTGGACAACGGGGAAATCTCCGCCCACTACCAGCCTATCGTCTCCCTGCGCTCGGGGGAAATCACCGGCTTCGAGGCTCTGGCCCGCTGGAAACACCCGCACCAGGGCTTCATTCCGCCGGCGGAATTCATTCCCATCGCCGAGGAAACCGGCCTCATCAACGAACTGGGGGCCTTCATCCTCCGGCAGTCCTGCCTGCGGATGGTGGAATTGGCCGACAAGCATCCGGGGACCGCTCGGCTGACCTTAAGCGTCAATATTTCCGGTCGCCAATTCAAGCGGCCGGAATTCGTGGATGAAGCGGCCGCCATTCTGGCGGAGACCGGCATCGATCCCTCGCGGGTCCAGCTCGAACTGACGGAATCCGTCCTCATGGACGACGCCGACGCGGCGGTGGCCACCATCAAACGGCTCAAGGCCCTGTCGGTCAAGGTGGTCATCGACGATTTCGGCACGGGCTACTCGTCCCTCTCCTACATCCAGCGATTCCCCTTCGACAGCCTCAAGGTGGACCGGTCCTTCGTCGGCAACATGAACGAAGCCGAGCAGAACATGGAGATCGTGCGGACGATCATCGCCATGGCGCATAAACTGGGATTGGAAGTGGTGGCCGAGGGCGTGGAGCTGGCCGAGCATCGGTCGGCCCTGGCCGATCTGCGTTGCGAGGGGGCCCAGGGCTATTTTTTCTCGAAACCCGTCCCGGGGGGGGAACTCGACGGGTTGATCGCCAGGCATTGGGCCTGCGACGAGCCCAAAATGTGAGATTCGCCGTCGGCGCAGGAGCTGCTTACACAGCCGGTTGCGAAGCGCTGCTTCGCGAACTCTTTTTATGACGCCTGGCGAATCTCAAGGCGTGGCGCCTCAATGCGCCTGTTATGGGATTTCTCGTTTATTTCGGGCCACCCTCCGTCAGTTGTTGCTGTCATATTGCGAGGGGAACCGTTCCCCTTACACCTTTCAAATAAGCATTCGCGGGCCGCAGTCAAAGCCTGCGGGCCGCTTTTCCCGCCGTTTTCAGGCGCTGCCGATCAAAATGCCGGCCAGAAAGACCAGCACCCCGCCGAGGCCCACCTGCAAGGCGGCCGACACCATCGGCGTGTCCATGTAGTGCGAGCGCACCCAGGTGATGGCGGCCAGCTCCAGGGCCACCACGACGAAGGCCACCAGCAGGGCCAGATGGTAGCTGCCGATCAGGAAGGGCAAGGTATGCCCGATGCCGCCGAGGGTGGTCATCATCCCGCAGACAAGCCCCCGCAGCCAGGGATGGCCCCGGCCGGTCATGCTGCCGTCGTCGGACAGGGCCTCGGCAAAGCCCATGCTGATGCCGGCGCCGATCGAGGCGGCCAGGCCGACCAGAAAAGCCTGCCAACTGTCGTGGGTGGCCGTGGCCGCCGCGAACACCGGAGCCAGGGTGGACACGCTGCCGTCCATCAAACCGGCCAGCCCCGGTTGCACGATCTGGAGCACGAACAACCGGCGTTGGGTGGCCCCTTCGCTTTCCATGGCGGCCTGGTCCAGGTTCAGGTCGGCCAGATGTCGGGCGCTGGACTCATGCGAGCGTTCGGCCTGGGCCAGATCATCCAGCAATTTGCGGATGTCGATGTCCTGCGTCCTGGCGGCGGCCCGCTCGTAAAACTGCCGGGTTTCCATCTCCATGGTGGCGGCGTGACTCCGGACCACGTCGAGGCCGAGCGGCCGCACCAGCCATACGGGCTTGCGCTGCACGAACCCCTTGACGTCCTGGCGGCGGATCAGCGGAATATGGTCCCCGAACTTGGCCTTGAAAAGATCCGTCAACCGCCGGCGATGGGTCGATTCCTCCGCCCGCATGCCGTCGAACACGGCGGCCGTGGCCGGATAGGTCGCCTTGAGCCCGTCGGTGAAATCCGCGTAGACGCGCTCGTCCTCCCCTTCCAGGGTGATGGCCAGGGCGAGCACTTCCTGCTCGCTTAAGTCCGAAAATTTCCGCATCGTTCCGTCTCCCGCCCGGGGCTCCCGGCCGCGTCCGGCGGTTGCGCCCGGGTTCTTTTCCCTCGCATCGAACTCGCCTCAGGCAACAGCGTGGCCAGCGTCCGTACCGTCAACGTGCGCCCTTGCCAAAAGTTTCTTTTAAGTACCTACTTCCTCTATTGAAGTGAAGGACTTATCCAGGGAACAAACAAAAGGAGTTTTGCCATGAATACCATCGCCATCGTCTATCATTCCGGTTACGGCCACACCGCCGTCCTGGCCGAAGCGGTCCGCCAGGGCGCGGCCGGCGTCCCGGATACCGAGGTTCTGTGCATCAAGGCCGAGGAGGCCGGCCAGCATATGGGCGAACTCGCCCGGGCCAAGGCCATCATCTTCGGCGCTCCCACCTACATGGGCAGCCTGTCCGCGGCGTTCAAGACCTTCATGGAGTCCACCTCCAGGCTTTGGTCGCGCCTGGAATGGAAAGACAAGCTGGCCGCCGGCTTCACCAACTCGGCCAGCCAGAACGGCGACAAGCTCAACAGTCTCATCCAAATGGCTATTTTCGCCATGCAGCACGGCATGATCTGGGTGGGACTCGGGCTGCTGCCCGGCAACAACTCCACCAAGGGAAGCCCTGAGGATCTCAATAGGTTGGGCGCCTATCTCGGGGCCATGGCCCAGTCCAACGCCGACCAGGGGCCGGACGTGGTGCCGCCGCGCTCCGACCGCGAGACGGCCCGGTCTCTGGGAGAGCGCGTGGCCACCATCGCCGCCCGGTTCAGCGACTGACAAGGGGAGGCGAGGGAACGCCTCCGGCGGGACCGAAGGGGGGTTCCCCCCTTGGCCCCGAAGCATCCCTGATGGACGCAAACATGGTGGTGCGGTTCCTCGCTTCGTAAGGTGCCGGGCGGGAAATGGCCTCCGCCCGGCACCGTTTTTGTTCGGCCGCCGACCGCGGAGGGGTTTCCCATGGCCGATCCGATGCCCGCTCTTTTCGTCTCCCACGGGGCGCCGACGCTCTCTCTGGAGCCGCAACCGACCAGGAGCTTCCTCATGGAGCTTGGCCGGGCCATCCCCCGCCCCCGGGCCATCGTCTGCGTGTCCGCCCATTGGACCACGGCCCGGCCGATGGTGACCCTGGCGGCGGCGCCGGAGACCATCCACGATTTTTACGGTTTCCCCGAGGAACTTTTTGCCGTGCGCTACCCGGCGCCGGGCGATCCGGCCCTGGCCGGACGCGTACGCGAACTGCTGGCGCAAGCCGGCATCCCGGCCGCCGGTGAACCGGACCGGGGACTCGACCATGGGGCCTGGGTGCCCCTTGGCCTGATGTACCCCCAAGCGGATATTCCGGTGGTGGAGCTTTCCGTGCAGCCGGAGGAAAACGCGGCGCATCATGCCGCCATGGGCCGGGCCCTGGCCCCGCTGCGCCGGGAAGGCGTCCTGGTCCTCGGAAGCGGCAATGCCACCCACAACCTGCGGGCCGTACGCTGGGAGGCGGCCGACAGCCCGCCCCCGGCTCCGGTGGCGGCCTTCGACGCCTGGCTCAAGGCCGCGGTGCTGGCCGGACGCCAGGCGGAACTCCTCGACTATGTCCGGCAGGCGCCCTTCGTCCCGGACAACCATCCGACCCCGGAGCATCTGCTGCCGCTGTTCGTTGCCGCCGGCCTGGGCGGTCGGGCGAAACTGCTCCACGACGCGTTCACCCTGGGCGTGCTGTCCATGGCCGCCTTCGCCTGGGAAGACGACAGCCCGGCCTAGGCCGGGATCAATCCCCGCCGGGGAAACCGGTCCCCGTGCGGCTGCGTTCCAAAAGCCCCTTGATGGCGGCCAGCAGCGTCTCGGGGCGCAGGGGCTTGGGCAACACGGCATCGGCCTCGGCCGGCACCGCGTCCTCATGCCCGGTAATGACCAAAATGGGGATGGCGGCCAGCACCGGATCGCGACGCAAGGCGCCTATCGCCTCCCGGCCGTTCATGCCGGGCATGGCCATGTCCATGGTGATGACGTGGGGCCGCAGTTTGGCGGCGGCGGACAAGGCCGAGGCCCCGTCATGGGCCGAAGCCACCCGGTAGCCCTCGCCCTCCAGGAACTGGAGGAGAAAGGCGGAGACCGCCGGATCGTCGTCCACCACCAGCACCAACGGATGCTCCTGTTCCTCGGAACCGTTGGGTCGGGGCGGCGGGGCCGCGGACGCGAGGCCGGCCGTGGGCAGCTCGAAGACGAAGGAAGCCCCGCGCCCCGGGGCCGGCTCCACCCAGATGCTCCCGCCGTAGTGGGTCACGATCTCCCGGCAGATGGCCAGTCCCAGTCCCGTCCCCTTGGCCGGGGCGGAACCTTCCGGATCACGCCGGACCTGGCGGAATTTGTCGAAGATGATCTCCCGGTCTTCCGCCGCCACGCCGGGTCCGGTGTCGGTGACGGACACTCGGGCCAAGCCGTGCTCGGATTCGCCAAGGCGCACGGTGACCGAACCGACGGCCGTGAACTTGGCCGCATTGCCGATAAGATTGACCAGCACCTGCTCCAGGCGGTCGGGATCGGCCATGACCACCGGCGAGACCTCGGGAAGGCGGGTCTCCAGATCGACTTCCGGCCGCGAGGCGAACAGCCCGGCCGCCGCACTGACGGTTTTTTCGATCACCTCGGCCAGGGAGACGGCCCGGTCGCGCCAGTGCATGCGGCCGGACTCGATGCGGGAAAGATCCAGAAAATCGTTGAGCAGCCGGGCCAGCCGCTCCCCCTCGTGGGCAAGCACCTGCAGGTTGTCCTCGATGCGGGAGGCCTTCTGGGTCAAGGTGTGGTCCCCCGCGGCCAGCGGGGCGAAATGGCGGCCGAAATCCCGGGAGATGAGCTTGGCGAAGCCCAAAAGCGAGGTCAGCGGCGTGCGCAACTCGTGGGAAACGGACGACAAAAAGGCGCTTTTGATCTCATCCTGCCCGCGCAGCCGGCGGTTGGCCTGCTCCAGTTCCCGGGTCTGGTTGGCCAGATCCCGGGTGCGATCCACCACCAGCGTCTCCAGATTGCGGGTCAGCCGTTCCAGATGCTCCTCGGCCAGAAGCCGTTCGGTATCGTCACGAACCATGAGCACGTAGCCGTCGGGCAGGTCCTCCTTGTCGTAAATGCCCGAGACCCGGGCCACGTAGTGGCGAATGACGCCGGCCGGATTCAGTTTGAAGGTGAAGTCGTGGCTGCAGGTCGGGGTGACGTCTTGCAGGGCCTGGCCGAAGGTCGCCAGATCGACCCCGTACTGGACATGCACTTCCCGCAGGTCCCGGCCGGCCAGGGCCTCGGCCCGCACGGCGAAAATCGTTTCGGCCTCCGGGTTGCAATAGGTAATCCGCCAGGACGCATCCACGGCCACAATGCCCATTTCGGCGCAGCGCAGCAGATTGTCCAAAAAAATCGTTTTCTGAAGCAAGGACTTGCCGACGAGCTTCAGGGCGGCATCCTTCTCGTCGAGGGCGGATTCCAGGGTGCGGACATAGGGGCTGGCCAGACCCTTGACGAGGTCGCTCTGCGTGACGAGACCGAGGACCTTGCGGTCGGCATTCACCACGACCACCCGGCGCACCCGGTGCTTTTTCATGAGCATGGCCGCCTCGAAGACCGGCTGGTCCTCCTCGGCGCACACCACCGGACAGCTCATGATGTCATAGAGCCGCAGATCCCCCAGCTGCGAATCGTCGAGCAACAGCCGCACCACGTCACGCTCGGTGATGATGCCGGCCGGGCGGTCGTCGCGCACCACCACCAGGCAGGAAATGGAACTCGCGGCCATGCGTTCCACGGCCTCGCGCGCGCTGATGTTGCCGGGCGCGGTCACCACCTCGCGCGTCATGATTTCCGTCACGCTCTTGGCGGCGTACAGGGAGCCCTCGCCCAGGCACTCCACCAGATTGGACTGGGTGATGACGCCCCGGGTCCGGCCTTCGGCGTCCACCATGACCAGATGGCGCAAGCGGTTGCGCGTGAGCAGGGTGCAGGCCTCGGCCAGATTGGTGTCTACGGACACGGTGATGACCGGCGCGCTCATCAGCTCGCGTACGGGTCGGTCGGGGAAGGTGGCTTCCCTGTGGGCGGCGGCCCACAGGATGCTGCGCTCGGTGATGATGCCGACGGGACGTCCCGCCTCTTCCACCACCAGGCAGGAAATGCCGCGTTGACGCATGAGGTCGAGGCCATCTCTGACCCGGCTCTCCGGAAAAATGACCGCCACGTCGGCTGAAGCGAGTTCGGCCAAAAGTTGTTGGGCCATGCGGCCTCCTTGGCGTGCCCCCTTCCCGTCCGGCGGAAGGCGGGCCCGATGCCCGAATCTAGCCTATTTGGCCCGGAATTCAAACCGGGTCCCCGCGCCGATCCCGGACTCAGGGACGACCGGCGGCCGCACGCAGACGCTTGGCCGTGAGATCGTAATTCTCCCGGAAAAGGTTGTCCTTGGGGTTGCAGCGGAGCGCCTGCTCGAACAGGGGCAACGACTCGCCCGGCCGACCGAGCTTGTGCAGGGTGAGCCCCATGTTGTTGTAGGCGGCGCAAAAATCCGGGCAGCGCGCCACCACCGTCTGATAATCCTTGAGGGCCTCGGCCAATTCTCCGGCGGTGCGGTGGGATTCGGCCGTGGCAAAGGTCGTGGCGCAGGCCTTGGCCGTTTCGGCGGCAGGCTGCGTCGCCTTGGCCAGCTTGGTCCGGGTCATGGCGGCGTTGTCCCGAAACAGCCGTTCGCCGGGATTGCATTTCATGGCCTCGTCGAACCAGGGGACCGATTCGGCCAGATAGCCCAGGGAATAGAGGGAGGCGCCCACGTTGTTGTAGGCCTGGCAGGTGTCCGGGCACAGTTCGAGCAGGGTCTGATAGCTCCGGATGGCGCCGGCATGATCGCCGGCGGTCCGCTTGGCCGCCGCCTCCCGGCCGATGGTCCCGCACCGGGCCCGACGATCCGCGTCGGCGGCGGCGTTGGCGCCCCTGTCCCTGGCGGCCTGCTCCCGTTTGGCCGCCTCCTGGCGGATCAGCCCGGCCTCGATGCGGCGGCCGGCCTCGCGGGCCTGCTTTTCCAGGGCCGGCGGCAGGGGGCCGGTCTTTTTTGCCGCCGCCAAGGCCTCCCGGGCGCCCGAAAAGTCCTTTTTTTCCAGACGGGCCCGGACCTCGGCCATCCAGGTATCGGCCAGGCCCTCGGCCTTGCCCTTCTCGGCCAGGACGCGCTCCCGCAGCTGGGCCACGGCCGGCGAGCGGGCCTGCACCTTTTCCGCCTCGGCCAGGGAGGCCAGGGCCAGATCGTAGCGCCGCGCGTCCAGCGAGGCCTTGGCCCGGCGCAGGGCGTCGGTCATGGCGTCCCGGGCCCGGGCCAGACGGTCCCGTTCGGCGGCGAGCGCCTTGTCGCCGGGGGCCAGGGCCACCATATCGTCGGCGGCCAGCACGGCGCCGTCCAGATCGCCGGCGGCGAACCGCCGGGCGGCATCGGCCCGCAGGGCCGCCAGACGCTTGTCGCGGCCGGCCCGACCCTTGACGGCTCCGGCCAACTCCGCCAAACGCGGATGGCGGGGACAGACCCGGCCGGCGGCATCGAGCGCCGCCCGGGCGGCATCGAGATCGCCCCCGGCCAGGGCCGCCTCGGCCCGATCCTCGGCCTGCGCCAAATGCTCCCGGGCTTCGGCCAGGGATTTTCTGGCGGCGGCCGCACCGGCATGTTCCGGATCCAGGGCACAGGCCTCGGTCAGGGTGCCAAGCGCCCCGTCGGCGTCGCCGGCGTTCCACTGATCCCGGGCCCGGGCCAGCCGTTCGTCCATGCGCCAGGCCCGCTCCTTGCGGGCGGCGATGGCCTGTTCCATCTCGCGGATGGCCGGAAACCGGACATTGACGGACCGGGCTTCGGCCAGGACGGCGGCCGCGCTGTCGAAGCGCTTGCCGGCCAGATAGGCGGCCGCCTGCTTGAGCGCGCCGATCAGCCGATCCCGACCGGCCACCATGCGTTCCCGTTCGGCCCTGGCCGTGGCATGGCCGGGATCGAGGTCCAGGGCCCGCCCGGCCAGGCTGAGGGCCGCCTCCACCTCGCCGGCGTCCCATTTGTCCCGGGCCTCGGCCAGAAGCCGGCCGACCCGGGCCAGGATGTCCCGTCGGGCGGCGGCCTCCCGGTCGACCTCGCCAATGGCCGCCGCCCGGGGATTGACCTTGCCCGCCTCGCCCAGCAAGGATTTCACTTCCCCGAAATCGTCGGCGGAAAGGGCCTTGCGCGCCCCAGCCAGCAAGGCGTCGAGCCGATTCTTGTCCCGGACGATGCGTTCCAACGCGGCCAGGGCCGGACCGTTGCCGGGACTCAGGCGCACGGCCGCCGAGGCCATTTCCCAAGCCCGATCCACCTGGCCGTCCTGCCAGGCCTTGTCGGCCGTTTCCACCAACCGTTCGGTTTCCCGGATGTTGGCGGCGGCGGTATCCAGCTCTTTTTGGGAGACGGCGACCGTAAATTCTCCCTCGCCCCGGCCGAGGAGAATGTCCCGGCCGTCCCGCACGTCCACCGTCACCCGGCAAGGGCCCGTCTCCTGGCGCGAGACCAGGATCTCACGGCCGGATGCGCCGCTTTGCGACTTGCCGCCGGGGCACAGCCCCCAGGTGAAGGTCAGGGGCGGATGCCTGGGCGTCGGCGTCACGAACGAACGCAGCCGCACCTTCTGGCCCACGGCCACCCCGTCGGCGGGGACCGGCCCTTCCCCGTCGCGCCAGACGACGGCCGGCGGCTCGGCCAGCCCCCGGTTCTCCACGGCCACGCTCAGCGCCTTGGCCGTCACCACGGCCTTGGCCGTGCCCAGATCCCCGCCGGACGCCCCCGACATCGCCGCCGTCACCTTGACCGCCACCGGCGCGGCATCGGTCGGGTAAAACGTCAATCCCCGCTCGGAAACCGAAATGAGCTTGGCCTGGGGCGGCAACGGATCCCAGCGGAATTCCACGCCGTCGTGCAGGGGAAAATCCCGGATGGCAACCGTGACCTCCTCCCCGACCAGCGGCACGGGCGGCATCACGGATAAGCCGAAGGCGGGGTTGGCCACGACCAGGTCCACGGGATTGGACACGGCGGCCAGCCCGGTCGACGGGCCGGACCTGGGCACGGCTTCGACCCAGATGCGCTGGCGTCCCGGGCGCATGAACACGGCTGTATTGCGGGGCGCGCCCTCGACCTCCAAAAAACGCGCACCGGCATCGGAACGCCACCGGCAAAGATAGGCGGCCGCCGGGGCCTCCCGGTCGCCGGCCAGGAGGCGCGCCTCAAACGAAGCCGCCCCGCCGACGCGCAGCGTATCCCCGGCCGGAGCACTTTTGGTCAGTTCCACCCGCAGCCCGCTTGCGGCGGCTTCGTTTCGCGCCCCGGCCGGCGCTTCCCGGTAGGCATTGTCCATCGGCGGTACCGCAGCCAGCACCGGATCGGCGGCCCGGCCTGCCGCCGGACGGCAAATGACCAGCCCCAGGACAAAAAGGAGGAGGGAGAGGTGGAGGCCGCGCCTTCCCGGGCCGGCAAAAGGAAAAAGAGTGTTCACGGGCATCGCTTCCTTGCGTTTGCCCCGATGAAGCAGATTCCGTGCCAGGAAAAAACAGCCCGCCCTCTTAACCCTTCCCGCCGACCGACCGAAAAGAACCGGGTCAGGAGGCCGACATGAAAAACGTAGCGACCAGCCCCGCACTCCCCCTGCCCGAGACCCTCGACATCCGCCATCCCGAGCAGGCCGCCCAATTAAGCGAAGCCTTCGCCCGGGAACGGGACACCATCCGGGCCGCCCTGGCCGAACTCGCAACCATCCGCTACGTGGACCAGCCGGCCCGGGAGGCCACCGCCCTGGCCACCATGGCCCCCATGCCCGCCCGCGGGCTCATGGACCGGGCCCCACGCGAAATCCTGCGGATGCGCGCCGCCCTGTTCCTGCTTTCCTGCCACGCCCACCGGCGCAACTGAGGGGGGAAAAGGCCGCCGGGAACCTCGCGCCAGACCGACGCCGACAGCGCCGATACCGGCCTTGCGGCTTGGAATCCCCGCCGAGAGGGGCTATGCTGGACGATCTTCCGCACACCGGGGGAAAAACTGTCCGTCCCCGGCGCGACGGCATGGAGTCCCTATGCCCACATCCTTGGAGGCCCTCGAGCAAGCCCTGGGCCATGCTTTCTCCCGCCGCGACCTGCTGGTCACCGCCCTGACCCACAGTTCCTGGGCCAATGAACGCGGCGAGAGCATGCGTCACAACGAACGCCTGGAATTTTTGGGGGACGCGGTCCTCGAATTGTGCGTGACCGAAACGTTGTTCGCCCGTTTCCCCGAAGCCCCGGAAGGGGAACTGACGCTTTTGCGCTCCCAGCTCGTCAACGAGTCCAGCCTGGCGGAGCTGGCCCGCCGCCTGTCCCTGGACGCCCACGTGCTGGTGGGCAAGGGAGAGGAGAACCAAGGCGGCCGGGGACGACCGGCCCTTTTAAGCGACGTGTTCGAGGCCGTGGTCGGGGCGCTGTTCCTCGATGGCGGCTACGATGCGGCCCGAGCCGCCATCTCCCGGATCTTCGAGACGGTCTGGCCGGCCAGACCGGTCGCGCCCAAGCCCAAGGACTACAAAAGCCGCCTGCAGGAATATACCCAGAAAGTCCACAAGGCCCGTCCCGTCTACAGCCTGCTCGGCAGCAACGGCCCGGAGCACGACAAGCTGTTCCAGGTCCGGCTGGCCCTGCCGGACGGACAGGAAATCACGGCCACGGAAAAAAGCGTGAAAAAAGCCGAACAGATGGCGGCCAAGCTGGCCCTTGCGGCCGTCAACGCCCTGGACGAAAAGGACTAACGCCCGCCCGACCGCTCCGGCGAACGCACCCCAACGCGCTCCTTTTTCCGCCGGAGATTCCGGGAAGCCCCTTCGCCGGCGGCGGCAGCGCGTCTCGGCCAGCCGCCTAGGCAGCCAGACGGTCGTTTCCCGATGCGAACCAGGGAGGGAGCGAGGGGCATCGCTTCCTGACTCCCTGGTTCTTCGCACCGGAGACGAAAAATCGCGTCAGCCCGTCAGCCGGGATTACCCCTGGATGAGCGTGAGGGCCATCTTGGGCAGCGAGTTGGCCTGGGACAACATGGCCACGGCCGACTGGGTCAGAATCTGCTGCCGCACGTAGTTGGTCATTTCCGTCGCCACGTCCACGTCGGTGATCTGCGATTCGGCGGAGGTGAGGTTCTGGGCCTGGATTTCCAGGTTGGAGATGGTGTTCTCCAGCCGGTTCTGCAGGGCGCCGATATTGGCCCGGATCTTGTCCTTGGACACGATGGCCTCGTTGATCTGATCCAGGGCCAACTGGGCCAAGGTCTGGGTGGAGATGCTGCGGCCGGCGTTGTTGGCCGAAGCGGCGGCGCCCATGCCCAGGCCGAAGGCCGAGGCCGTGGAACAGCCGATCTGGATGTAGTAATAGTCCTCGGCGCTGGAGTTGCCGCAGCCGAAATGCACCTTGAGCTTGCCGGTGGAGTTGATGCCGGAACCGTTGTGGACGCCGCTCGAAAGGTTGCCGTTTAACAGATAGATGCCGTTAAAATCCGTGGCACTGGCAATTCGGGTAATTTCCGAAGCCATGGCCTGGTATTCGGAGTCGATGATGAGGCGCTGGTCCGAGGTGTAGGTGCCGGTGGCGGCCTGTTCGGCCAGTTCCTTCATGCGGGTCAGCTTCTCGTCAATGACCGACAGGGCGCCATCCGCCGTCTGAATCATGGAAATGGCGTCGTTGGCGTTGCGGACGCCCTGGTTCAAGGTGGCGACGTCGGCTTTCATAAGCTCGCTGACGGCCATACCGGCGGCATCATCGGCGGAACTATTGATCCGAAGTCCGGACGACAGACGGTTCGTGGATGTGGACAGGGCGTTATAGGAATTATTCAGATTCCGCGCCGCTGCCATAGCCATCAAGTTGTGATTTATAACCAGAGCCATACAAACCTCCTTGTTGCAACCAAGCCTTCCCTGTTGGTTTTGCTTTAAATAAGCATCTTCCGTACCAACTATATTTTATTTTAAAATATCAATATGTTATCAGCATAAACCGCTCAAATGGGAAAAATTTTTCCGGTCCGCCCCCCCCGGACGCTGGCGCGGCCCGCCCCCGAAGCAGACTCCGGCCGGGAACCGGGCGCCGCACGGCAAGCTTTTCCCCCCAGCCCCCGCCGCATAAAAAAACCCGCCCCCGAAGGGGCGGGTTTCGCAGGCACCCTGTGCCTTCCCTACCGCTTGAGCTGGATGATTTCGGACAGCATGGTGTCCACCGTGGTGATGGTCTTGCTGTTGGCTTCGAAGCCGCGCTGGGTGATAATCATGCTCACCATTTCAGAAGCCATGTCCACGTTGGAGGATTCCAGGGTGTTGCCGGAAACCGTCCCCGCCGTGCCGGTATTGGCCCGGTTGGTGATCGCCGCGCCGGAATCGATGGTGGAGGAATAGAGGTTGTCGCCCATGCTGTTGAGCCCTTGGAGGTTATTGAAGGTGGCCAGGGCGAGGGCGTACAGTTCGATGGTCACGCCGTTGGAGTAGGTGCCGGAGATGATGCCGTCGGAATTCACGGAGACGCTGCTCAACAGACCGGCCGTGTAGCCGTTTTGCGTCGTGAAAACCGTGGAGGACGAGGTGGCGTAACTGGTGGTGCAGGTACTGTTGCTCTTGAGCGTCGCCGTGTGGAAGGAGACCAGATTGGCCGAACTGTTGCTGGCGCTGACGCTGGCCAGGGTACCGTCACCGGAGTTGAGGGTGAAGCCCTTGGTGTCGCGCATGCCCAGATTGAGCCCGATATCGGTGGTACTGGTCTGATCCGTGAAACTGGCATTGGAAACGGACTTGAAGTTGGCCGAAAGGACCGGATAGCCGCTCTTGTTCACGTCGGCCACGGTCCAGGCGCTGGCGGTAAAGTGCGACAACGACCCGCTGCTGGCCGTGGAGCTCTTGAGCGTATAGGCACTTATGTTCTCCAGGTCGCCGGAGGAGTCGAAGGTCATGGTACCCACCATGAGCAGGCCGCCTGTGGCGGTCGCGGAGAGCTTGGTGCCGTCCGAGGCCACCCGGCCGTCCTCGCTCGGATTGCAGGTCACGGCATATTCCCAGGTCTCCTTGCCGCTCACCGTGGTGACCTTGTCATAGTACACGCTCAGCGTATGTGACGAGCCGTTTTCGTCGTAGACCTTGACGGTGGTGGAATAGGAGTAGGCCGTGGAGGGCATGGCCGTATCCGCAGTGCCGTCCCACTGCTGGCTCATGGCATAGTAATAGTTGGTGCTGTCGCGGGTGGACTCGGTATCGGAATCGGAATCCAGGTTGGTGACCACGGTCACGTTGGTGGTGGCCTTGGCCGGACTGGAGAAGGAATCCAGCTTGATATCCGTGATCGAACCGGTGACGGGCGCGCTGCTAAGGCTCGTGCCCGCCGCGTCGGCCGCGTCGATCTTGTCCTGGTCCACCTTCCAGCCCTGGACGACCAGCCCCTCGGACGTGGTCAGATATCCGTCGGAATCGAAGCTGAAAGAGCCGTCCCGGGTATAATAGGTGGTGGCGTTGCCCGTATTGAGCAGCTTGCCGTTGGAACCGATCTGGCTCTTCTGCTTGACCATGAAGAAGCCGTTACCGCTGACGGCCATGTCCGTGCTGGAGGTGGTGGTTTCCGTCCCGCCCTGGGAATAGTCGGTGGTCACGGACCCCACACGCACACCGTTGCCGACTTCGTCGGTGCCTGAAGCCGTGCCGATGGCGGAACTCATCATATCCACGAAATCCACTCGGGCGGACTTAAACCCCGTGGTATTGACATTGGCCAAGTTGTTCCCAATGGTGGTCATCTTCGTCGAGTTCGCCAGCAGGCCGGAAACGCCCGACCACATGGATGAGCTCAGTCCAACTCCCATAACCTTACCTCCTTAACGCCGTGGTCCGGCGCTTCTGCAGACATTTTCAGCTTTAATTCGGCGTCTGGACATTGGTGATATCGCTGAATTCAACGTACCGATTCCCACCGATATTGAGATAATACGTTCCGCTAGACTGCTTGACGCCGCACACCGTACCCGTCATGGTCGATGTAACCGTCTCCGTATTGCCGTCAGCATCCGTCGCCGTCACCGCGATCTGGTAGAGACCGTCATCACAGATGTTGCCGTCATAGTCCTTGCCGTCCCAGGTGAAGCTGACCTCGCCGGCTGCGGTTTCGCCCATGTCCACGGTCCGCACGATGTCGCCGGAGCTGTCGAGGACATTGACGAGACAGGTGGCGGCGTTGTCCGGCAGGGTGAAGGTGACGCCGGTGGCCGAGCCGTTGCTGAGGTAGAGCGCCGTGCCGGTGGCATCGACGGTCTTGCCCATGAAGTTGACGGCCCCGATCATCTCCTGCTCTTCACCGATGGACTTCAGGCCATCGATGCCCGAGTTGATTTCAGTCAACTGCTCCAGGCTCGAGAACTGGGCCAATTCGGCCACGAAATCCTTATCATCCATGGGGTTCAGGGGATCCTGGTACTCCAGCTGGGTGACCAGAAGCTGCAAGAAGGCATCCTGGCCCAGTGATGAGGTCGAGGAGGAACTCGTCGAACTGGTGGAGTTCGATGCGCTGGATGAACCCAACAGGCTGCTGACGTAACTCATGACCTACTCCATTATTAGGCGAAAAGGTCCAATCCCTGGGCCCCGGCCGTCACGCTCTGGGCGATGTTGGCCGTCTGTGCCACGTCAAAGGATCTATCGCTTCCCTGGGTCAGCCGCAGGGAGCTGCGCAGGCGATCCATGGCCTCGCGCTGTTCCCTGGCCTGATTGTGCTGCTCCGGCCCCTGCCAGGCACTCTGATTGTCCTGGGCCAGGCCGGTCTGCACGTCCAGCTTGCTGACCTTGAAGCCCTGATTTTCCAGGGTCTGTCGAATATGGGCGGTCTGATCCTGCAACATGGCCGCCGTATCGGAATTGTCGGCCGTGATCGTCGCCTGCACTTCCTTGCCCTTGACGGTCAGGGTGACGCTCAGCTTGCCCAGTTCATCGGGCTGCAGGGTCAGGGTCAGCTGCTTGGAGCCCTGGCCCAGGTTCCGCAACAATCCGGCTTCGAGCTGCTGGGAGGTCCGGGCAGCCAGCCCCGCATCGGTGGTCGCGGCGGTGGAGACCGTGCCGAACGGGGTCTTCCCGCCGTCCATGGCGGCCAGGCCGGCCTGGGAAGCGGTTTGACCGAAGCCGGAGGCGCTCTGCGATTCCGGGCTCCCTTCCGACCGGACCTTGCTCCAAAATTCGCCCCAGGCGTCATCCTTGCCCGATTGTCCCGACTGGTCGGACCGGCCGCCGGTGGCACCGCCGCCCGAACCCGAGGTCTGTACGAAACCGTTCGCGGCCGTCCCGGTTGCAGCCGTGGGTGCGGCCGTCTTTTCCGTGCCCTGGCCGACCTTTTCGGTCTCGTTTTCCTTGTTGGCCAGGTTGACGTCGGACGACTGGGCCGCCTCGCTTCCGCCGGCGGTGGCGGCCGCCGTCTCGGCCTGCGCCTTTGCGGCCTTGGCGGAACCGGCCGAGGCGGACTTGGCCACGGGCTGGGTCTGTCCGTTTTGTGTGGTCTGGGCAGGCCGGCCGAGCTGGGTGGCCTGATCGGTCACCGACCCGGTAAGGCTCGTCTGGGTCAGGCCGTCGGCCACCGTCTTGGTCTTGTCCGTCCCCGAGCCGACGCCCTGGCCGGTCTCGGGCACGTCGGCCAGGACATCCACCTGGGGCTTGGCGGTGGAGGCGGCGGTGGACGTCGCGCCGGCGGCGTCCTTCCCATGATTCGACGAACCGCTCATGGCCACGACTTGGGCGGCCTTGCGGGCCACGTCGTCCTCATGGATCCCCGAATTTTCCTTGCTGGCATTGCGCTGCCAGGCCTGGGTCAGCACCGCCGAGGCCGCCTCCCGGAAATCCTGCAGGGACTGACTTTCCTGGGCGAGCTGGGCATTGCGTTCGTTTTGGACCAGGGTGAAGGCCGTCTTCAGGCCGTCGCCGGACAGGCCCTGCTCGGCCGTGGACTGATCAAACAGCTTGGTCAGCCGGTCCTGGGCGCTGTCGGAAAGATTCATGCTGCGGGCCAGGGCGGAAATTTCCGTCGAATTCAGGCTTACCGTGGAGTCGGAAGCCAAGGCCGCAATCTTGGCATTGACCGAACTCCACACGCTGTCGACATCGCCCTTGGCCAGGGAATCCACCAGTTGCTGCGACTGCTCGGTGCTGAAGCCCAGCTTGCCGAAAAGCCCCAGCAACTGGGTCTGGTCGTCCACCGACATGTCCTTCTTCTTGGCGGACGAGGTGCGGCTGGAACTCTTCTTGGTGACCGCGGACATCAGGTCGCCCCAGGTCATGCCCGTATCGCTCGACGCCGTGGTTTCCAGATCGTTGATCTCGGTGTCGCTGAAACCGCGCGCCTGCAAGGCGTCATGCAGGGCGGCAATATCTTCCTTGGTCACCTTGAGGGTCATCAGCTGTTCCTGGCTCGGCGCACTGGCCGCGTCCAGGGGGTTGCCGCTGGTGTCGGTCGTCTGGGTGGAAGTCTCACCCGATCCGGAGGTCGTCTCCGTACCGGATGCGTAGTTGTTGAGGAGACTCGCAAACAAGGCGCTTTGCCGGCTGCCGGTCGTCGTTCCCTGAGACGCGGTCAAGTCGCTCGAAGAAGTGTCGCTCGTCGTGAGCAGCGGAAGAATTTGCATACCCGGGCCTCCTGCCACACGGAGGTTTCAAGACCCGTTCCAATTTGGAAAATCGTGTCCTGGCAACCTGTTGGCAAAAGGCAGGGCAAAAATGGCGTGGCGCTTTTTTCCGGTCGGCTCAACTTTCCCCAAGCAGGGCGGCCACCCGCTCAAGCAGGGACAGGCAACGCAGCCGGGCGGGCCGGGCGCCGTCGCCGTTTTGCAGCACGCGTTCGACAAAACCGGCCAGCGGCCGGACAGACGGGGAAAAGCCCCAGAGGAAGCCGGCATCGGGGACCTCGCCGTCCCGAATGCCCCGGGCCAGGGCGGTCCCGAGGGAAGCCAGTCCGCGGCCGAGAACGGCGGGAAGTCCCGGATGGTCTTCGGCCAGACGCCGGGCGGCCTGCCGGGCCGGTTCGGCTTCAAAGGCCCCCAGCAGCCAGCCGAAGGCCGCCTTCCAGAATTCTCCCAACGCCTCGCGGGCGGAAGGACCGGCCGCCGGACCAAGGGACGTGAGCCGATAGAGCCCCAGCCCATCCCGGTCCGTGCGGAAAAGTTCGCAGCCGGGAAGGGCCGCCCGGGCCAACCGGGCATCCTCGCCCCGGGCCAACCGGGCAGCCACGTAAGCCACCCGGACCGGATCGAGGATCTGGCGGCACAGCACCTCGGGCCGGACGCATTCCCAGCAGCCCCGGCAGGAGAGCCGCGGGCGCAGGATGAAATGCCCGGGCTGATACGGCCCGGTCTCCCAGGCGCTCACCGGCCCGACCGACAGATTGAGCACCCGCCAGCCGGTCCAAGCGGCCAGATGCATGGGGCCCGTGTCGGGCGTGACAAGGAGGGCCATTTCCTGGCCCAACACACCAAGGGCGGTCAGTCCCAACCGACCGCACAGATTGGCCACGGGCGCCCGGGCCAGCCTGGCCACGGCCGCGCCAAGCTCCACCTCTCCCGGGCCGCCGAGCAGCACCGGGGTAAGTTCCCGCCGGATCAATTCCCGGACCAGGGCGGCGAAAAAAGCCTCCGGCGGCCGTTTTTCCGGCTGGCTGGCCCCGATGAAAATCCCCACTCGGGCGCGCTGGGCGCCGCCGCAACGCGGCTCGGGCCAGCGGGTGCCCGCCAGCACCGACAGCGGCACGACGTCCAGGGCATTGAGTTCCGCCCAGTGGTAGCGGTTGTGCCGGTTGTTGCCCACGAGCGAGGAGCGGTAGAGCTGCCAGTCGCCGGCAATCCGGGTCACGCCCGCAGCGTCGGTCACGGGCCCGAGCCGCCTCTCGGCCCGCAACTCCCCGGCCAGCCGGGCGGCCTCGGGCCGGATGCTCAGGTTGAGGACCAGGGCATGCTCGCGGCCGCAAAGCTCACCGCCCCGGGCCAAAGGCACGTAGCCGACCCCGGGAGGACTCAGCGGCGCCAGCGGCACGGCGAAATCCGGTTCGGCCACCACGGTCACGGGGTGGCCGGGATAGTGCCGGGCCAGCCACAACAACAGCGGATAGGTCAGGATCAAATCCCCCATCCGTTGCGTCTGGAGGACGACGATCGGCCTGCCGTCACCGGCCATGCCCGCCCTCCCCTGCCGCATCCCAAAACGAGGGTCCGTCCCCGACCAGCGCCCGGCCCTTGGCCGCCGCATCCCGGGCCAGGGCGGCAAAAGCGGTTTCGGCCATGGCGGCCAGGCCGGCGTCGTCGTATTTCTGATGCAGCTTGAACTGGTTGGCGAATCCCGTGCCGTAGCCCGGCTGGCCCGGCCCCGAGGCCGTGCCCGTGGCCTTGTCGTGGACGACGGCCAGATGTCCCGTATAGACGGGCGTCAGGCCCCTCGCCAGGAGCCGCAGATCGTGGTCCAGGTCGTCGTACTGGGACGGGGAAAAACGGATGTCGAAGCCGCCGGAAGCGGCCAGGACCTCGGCGGCGAACAGATGACAGCAGCCGGTGACCGAGGAACAAGGCCGGATGACGGCGTATTGCCCCCAGTTCGGCGTGGCCAGCCATGGGCGCAACAGATCAAATCCCCGGTCCATCCCTCCATCCCGGCGCGGCGTCGGCCAGAGATGGGCGTCGGCGCTTTGGACGAAGGCCGGCGCGGTGACCCCGCGCACCAGACAGCCGTAGACCCCGGCCGCCGGGGAGGCCGCCACGGCCGCGCCGAACCGGCCGAGCCAGTCGGCCGGCACCAAGGCGTCGTCGTCGAGGAAGGCCACGAAAGCCGCCCGGCGCACGTCCGGCAGTCCGGCCAGCCAGTTGCGGGCGGCCGGAGCCCCCACGTTGACCGGCAGCGTCACGGTGGCGAGATGCGTTCCCAACCGTTCCCGCCAGGCGGCCAGCACTTGGCCGGTCCCGTCCGGCGAACCGTTGTCGAGAGCCACCAGGCGCGGTTCCGCTCCGGCTTCGGCGTAACGCCAGTCGGTGGCCGCCAAAGCGGCCAGGGTCCGGTCCAGCCGGGCGGCGTTCCTGTAGGAATACAGGCAGGCCACCACCGAGCCGGGAAGCGTTGCCCGCAATCCGTCCCGCGCCATTGCCAACTCGAAGCAGCGCCCCAGGGCCAGGGCGTCCCAGGGCCGTTCGGCCACCACCTGCCGCAGTTCGGCCAGCGCCGGCTGCCGCTCCCCGAGCGCCAGCCGGGCCTGCCCCAGCCGAAACCGGACGGCGCTCGCGGGAAACCGGATCAGGCTCTGCTCCAGCCTGGCCACGGCATCGCCTGCCCGGCCGGCCGTCAGGGCCAGCTCGCCGGCCACGGCCAGCCCCAGTGGAGCAAGCGGTCCGGGAAGCGCGGCAAGCGCGGCCTCGACCTCGCCGGTCTCGCCCGTCATGGGGGCCACCCGGGCCAAGTGGTGGGCGGCGGCCAGATCCTCCGGATCCTTGGCCAGCCGGGCCAGGAAATAGCGGACCATCCGGACCGTATCCCGCCGGGCGGCCAGCCGCTCGAAATAGGGGTCCGGTCCGGCCGGCCGGACCAGGGCCACGACCGCTTGCACGGCCTGAACGATCGCCGGAGGCAAAAACGGCCGGGCCGCCTGCCGGGCCGCCAAAATCCGGGCGTCCGGGCCGGAAAGCGGGGCGTCCTCCCATCCGGCCAGGGCCAGCGCGTCGGCCAGGGAGGCCAGCTCCGGCCCGCCGGCCATGGCCTCGTCCCGGGCCGCGGCCAAGGCCGGCCCCTGCCCGCCCACCAAAAGATGCCGGCGGAGCGCGGCAGGAAGGACCCGTAGGGACGGCAACGGCAGGCCCCAGGGGCCCTGCCCCCGAACCTCACCGGGGGGAGCATCCCCCCGGGCCCCTGGCCCGGTCAAAACCACATCAGCCCCCGAACGTCTGCCGCATGACGGCGAAAAGGGTTTCCAGGCGCCGGGGATAGGTGTGCTCGGCCAGGACCCGCTTGTGGCCGGCGGCGGCCATGGCCTGCCGCGCCTCGGGATCGGCCAGGTAGCGGGCCGCAAGCTCCGCCAGCTCCTCGGCGCCGTGATAGACCGCCACCTCCCGGCCCGGCTCGAACAGTCGCTCCAGCTGCCGCCGCTCGTCGGTCAAAACAAAGGCCCGGCAGGCCGGCACGTCGAACACCCGCTGGTTGACCGCCCCCTTCATCTGCAGACTCGTCACGTTGCAGTTGATGTCCGAGAGCGGATAAAAAAGCGGCAACTGGTTATAATAGGCCAGTTCGGGGATGCGCCGCCAGATTTTTCCCTCGCCGGGAAAGGTGGCCAGCCAGCCCGCGTCCCCGACGATGACCGGAGAAAAGGGCAGCAGCCTGGCCAACCGGGCCGCCCGGTCGCGCCTGGTCCCCTCCCAGATGACGGCCGTCTCGTAGGCCAGCCGCCGGGCCACGGTGGGGATGGAGGCGTAGGCGGCGAAAAGCTCGGGCCGTTCCGCCGCCAGATAGTCGGCCACCATCCGGTGGGACGAGGCGGCGAACGCGGCCGCCACCGCCGCGAAGCTCGCAACGAGCGCCGCCGGCGGGTCGGCGGCGGCCAGACGCAAGGCCGTCTTTTCCACCATGGAATTGCCGACGAAGGAGATCCGTGCCCGCCAGGGATGCTCCCCGACCGGCAGATCCCGGCGCGGATAAAACCGCGTCTCGTCCGTGGCCAGGGGCAAGTAATGGACGTGGGGGCAGCCCCGGGCCACGAGCGGCGCCACCGTGTCCTCGTCCCAGGTGAAAAGCACGGTGTTGCGCCCGACGGCCGGCACGTAGAGCGGCAAGATGAGTTCCGGACTGTCCACGAACCACGAGGCCAAGGGCAGGCCCCAGGCTTCCAAAAGCTCCAGGAGCACGCCGCCATGGTCCACGCCCATGTGGTTGACCGTGAGGATAAAATCCGGCCGGAAACCTTCCACGGCCTGCCGCAGCATGGCCACGAAAGCATCCTTGTCGAGACTTTCGCCGGTCTCCAGGTAGCGACAGGGCGCGCCCAGCCGCTCGCAGGCCCTGGTCGCCTCGCCGACCAGAAAAAGCTTGCTGGTCAGGCACAGCACCCGGGGCAACCTCTTTTGAAAAAGCGGCCGGGCCGGAAGGGACGGCCGAGACAGCAGTCCGGCCAGTCGGACGTAATAGCCGGGGTCGAGACGGCGGTAGACGGGGTGGGAGACGACGTGCAGGGCGGACCGGGACTTCTCCGCGGCGAAGCCGCGCACGGCGGCGGCCACGGCGGCCGGTTCCGGGTCGTCGAGCCACAAGACGTCGGGATCCTCGGCCAGCCTGCCCCGGGTTCCGGTCGCGGCCGCGATGGCCGTTTCCCGGTCCGCCACCGCCACCGGTACGCCGGCCGCCCGGCAGCGTTCGAGCGCGATGCCGAGGCCCGCGCCCAAAAAAACCGGCAACCCCGCCTGGCCGCACTGCGCCAGGACCGCGTCCGCCAGGGCCTCCTCGGCGGCCGGACCGCGCCGGCCGGCCAAGCGCCACGTCTTGCCGGACACCTCAAGGCGGACGTCGACCAGCCGTCCCGCCGCGTACAGGGGGATGGCGGCACACGGCAAGACGGCCATCAGGCCATGGCTCCTAGCCGCAGACGGCGGCCAGGGCGCATTCGTCCTTCAATATGGCAAAAAAGCTCAGGAGTTGGACGAGCCCCAGGGTTTTTTCCACGGCCGGGCTGAGCTGGTAGAGATAAAAACAACGACCGGAACTGCGCATCCTGGTGTTGACCGAGACGAGGAAACCGATGCCGGAAGAATCCATGAAGGAAACCCCGGAGAGATCCACCACCACGGCCTTCACCGTCTCGTCGGCCAACTCCGCGTCCAGGCGATGCTTCAACTCGCCCGTGATCTCCAGGGTGATTTCACCGACGTACTTGAGCAGCAGCGTGCGCTCGGTACGCTTGAGCGTCAGCTTTTCCACTGCGAAAGCCCTATATCCTTATGGATAAATACCACGTTTTCCTGCCCCTGACGGCTGACCCGGCAGGCGTCCGACAGCTTGCACATGAGGTACAGGCCCCGTCCGCCTTCCGCTTCAGGACCGGGATTGCGAAACTGCACATTCGGGCCGAAGCCCTTGCCCCAGTCCACGATCTCGAGTTCGATCCACCGCCCCGGCTCCAAGCCGAGCCGGACCTCGAGCTCGCCGGGCTGCCCGGCGTAGGCATGGCGGCAGACGTTGGCGCAGCCTTCGGTCAGGATGAGATCCAGTTCCTGCAGGACATCGGCGTCCGCCACCGAGCCCGCCAGATACTCGACCACCTCCCTGGCCAGCCGCCGGCTGTCCCCGGGATGGGATATGGCCCGAAAGATCTTACGGATCACCGCCTGCCCCCTGGCCTGTTCCTGGGCTGTTCGATACGGACGCCGCCGCGTCTGGCCACGATTCCGCTTTGCGCCACAAGGGCCCCTTCCGTCAAGAGCCTGTGAGCGCGGTACATTCGGCGCTGTCGAGCAGAATGGTCACCGGCCCCTGATTGATGAGCGAGACGGCCATGTCGGCCCCGAAAACACCGCTGGCCACCCTGCCCGGCAGGAGCGTTTCGGCCTGGCGGCACACGGCCGCGAACTGTGCCCGGGCCACCTCCGGCGGGGCCGCCTCGGAAAAGGACGGCCGCCGCCCCTTGCGGCAGGCGGCATAGAGCGTGAACTGGGAGACGAGCAGCAGCTCGCCGCCGGTGTCCAGCAGGCTTTCGTTCAGCTTGCCGGCAGCATCGGGGAAAATCCGCAGCTCCACGACCTTTTTGAGCATGGCCGCGCAAACCGATCCGGCAACGAAATCCGGCCCGTCGTCCCGGCCGAAGCCGACCAGAGCCATGATCCCCGGCCCGATGGCGGCCACCACCTCCCCGGCCACGGCGACCGACGCCCGCCTGACCCGCTGCAGGACCAGCCGCACCCTACTCCTCCAGGTACGTGGCCCGGCTGGCCGGCTTTTCCAGGACGGAAACGCTCACCAGCCTGACCGGCTGCCCCGTCAGCGCCTGCTCCAATTTCTTGTAGATGTAGCGGGCCAGATTCTCCGAGGACGGATTCTCCACCACGAAAGCCGGCACGTCGTTTAAATGCCGATGGTCGAGCTCTCCGAGGATATCCCGGACCATGCCCCGCAATTTTTTGAAATCGATCAGATATTCGATCTTCGGATCGAGCCGCTCCCCTTCCACCACGGCCTCGACGCCGAAATTGTGGCCGTGCAGGTTCTCGCACGGGCCCTCGTAGCCGCGCAGACAGTGCGAGGCGCAAAAGCCCTCGGTCACCGTCAGCCGCCAGATGCCGCGTTTTGGGTCAGTCATGGGATGCCTCCGGCGGCCAGGGAGGGGCGTCGCCCCTCCCTGGACCTACCCTACCGGGGGGAATCCTTCCCCCCGGGCCCCCTGCAAGGGGCCGTATTGTTACCGTTCCCCCCACGCCACGGCGCGAGGGTCATATTGAAAAACCTTCGGTGCGAGGGGTCCGGGGGCATCATGCCCCCGGCAGGGCCTGGGGCGGCGCCCCAGTCTTCCTCTTCCTCCTACGCTGTCGCCTGGTGTTCGAAATCGTCGAGTTCCCGGCGCAACTCGGCGCAGCGGCGCACGGCATAGTCCGGCCCCAAACGCAGCCGGCAGACGGCCTTGGGCAGGTGAAGCACCAGGTGAACGCTGCACTGGCCCGGGTAGCGGCGCAGGATGTCGGCCAGGGGGTCCAGGGGAACGGGGTGTTCCTCGGGGCAGCTCACCAGCACTTCCACGGGTTCGTCGCTGCCGCCGACCACCTTGGCCAGGGGTTCGATATGCACGGCCTGCAATTTGGTCTGCCTTCTGCCCTCTTCCTCGGTTTCCGGCGAAGGGCCTATCTTGGCGGTGACGAAAAGCGGAATGTCGGCTTCGAGGTGTTCGCGGCAGGCGGCGTAGACATCGGAGAAGACCACGGCCTCGGCCTCGCCGCCGAGGTGGTCCTCCAGCTTGCAGAAGGCCATTTTCTGGCCCTTCTTGGTCAGGATTTCCTTGGTGGAGACGCAGATACAGGCCACCTTGACCTCGACGCCGGGTTCAAGGCCGGCGCACTGGCCAAGGGTGGTGGTGCGCATGGCCCGCAGATCGCGTTCGTAGGCCAGCAGCGGATGGCTGGTCAGGTAGAAGCCGATGGCCTCCTTTTCATGGGCCATCATCTCTTCGTGGAGCCATTCGGGCAGGGTCGCTTCCGGGCAGGAAAGCCCCAGGCCGGTGGTGGGCTTGGGCTTGTCGGGCACCAGGGACAGCAGCGAGAGCCGGCCGTCGTTTTTATCCGCCGCCCGCTTCTGGCCCAGGGCGGCCGCCTGGTCCAGACCGGCCATCAGTCCGGCCCGGCTGCAGCCGAAACAATCGCAAGCTCCAGATTTTATTAAATATTCTATGACCCGTTTGGTCAACTTGCGCATGTTGACGCGGCTGGTGAAATCGAGAAGCGAGGAGAACGGGCCGCCCCGCTCGCGTTCGGCCACGATTTCGAGCACGGCGTCCCGGCCGACGTTTTTGACGGCGGCCAGGCCGTAGAGGATCTTGTTGTCCCTGACGGAAAAGTGCGGATGGCCGGCGTTGACGTCGGGGGGCAGCAGCTCGAGGCCGTTGTCGCGGCAGGTGGCGATATATTGCAGGAGTTTGTCCTGGTTCTCCATGTCGGAGGTCATCAGCGCCGCCATGAAGGCCACGGGGAAATGGGCCTTCAGGTAGGCCGTCTGGTAGGAGATCAGGGCGTAGGCGGCGCTGTGGGACTTGTTGAAGCCGTACTCCGCGAATTTCTCCATCAAGTCGAAAATTTCGTTGGCCTTCTTGGCATCGATGCCGTTCCCCGCGCAGCCCTCGACGAAAAAGCCGCGCTGCTTGGCCATCTCCTCGGCATTTTTCTTGCCCATGGCCCGTCGGAGGAGGTCGCCGCCGCCCAGGGAGAAGTTGGCCAGCACCTGGGCGATCTTCATGACCTGTTCCTGGTAGACGATGACCCCGTAGGTGGGTTTCAAGGTCTCCTCCAGGAGCGGATGCGGATATTCGACCGGCTCCAGGCCCTGCTTGCGGTGGATGAACTGTTCGACCATGCCCGACCCCAGCGGTCCCGGCCGGTACAGGGCCAGCATGGCGATCAGGTCCTCGAAGCAATTCGGTTTGAGCATGCGCAGGTATTTGCGCATACCCTGGCTTTCCACCTGGAAGATGCCGTCGGTGTCGCCCTTGGCGAACAGCTCGTAGGTGGCCGGGTCGGTCAGGGGCATGGTATCGAAGTCCGGCGGCTCCTCGCCCATTTCCCGGATGATCTGCAAGGCGTCGTCGATGACCGTGATGGTCTTGAGGCCCAGGAAGTCGAACTTGACCAGCCCCGACTTCTCGACCCGCTTCATGTCCCACTGGGTCACGGTTTCATTGTTCTTGCCCTTATACAGCGGCACGTACTCGGTCATGGCCTTGTCGGACACGACCACGCCGGCGGCATGGGTCGAGGCATGCCGGGCCAGCCCTTCCAGGCGGCGGGAGATGTCGATCAGATGGGCGATCTTCGGATCGTGGGCCACGAGCGCCTTGAGTTCCGGTTCGAGCGACAGGGCCTTGTCGATGGTCATCTTGAGCTCGTCGGGGATGAGCTTGGCGATGCGGTCGGTCTCGCCGAAGCTCATGCCGAGCGCCCGGCCCACGTCACGCACCACGCCCTTGGCCTTCATGGTGCCGAACGTGGTGATCTGGGCCACGGCATCCTCGCCGTAGCGTTCGGTGACGTAGCGGATGACCTCGTGGCGGCGGCGTTCGCAGAAGTCCACGTCGATATCGGGCATGCTCACCCGCTCGATATTGAGAAAGCGCTCGAACAGGAGATCATAGGGCAGCGGGTCCAGGTTGGTGATGCGCAGGGCATAGGCGACCAGCGACCCGGCCGCCGAACCGCGGCCCGGCCCCACCGGAATGCCGTGGTCCTTGGCCCAGTTGATGAAGTCCTGGACGATCAGGAAGTAGCCCGGAAAGCCCATCTTCTTGATGACGTCGAGTTCGGTCTCCAGGCGGTCCCAATATTTTTTCGGGTCGGCCTGCGGCATCTTGGCCAGCCGGTCCTTGAGACCTTGCCGGGCCATGTCGACCATGGTGTCCTCGAGGGACTTGCCCGGCGGGGCCTTGTAGACCGGGAAATGGTATTCCCCGAATTTGAGGGTCAGCTCGATCTGGTCGGCGATGCGGCAGGTATTTTCCAGGGCCTGCGGCACGTCGGCGAAGGCCTGGGCCATTTCCTCGGGCGAACGGTAATAGAGATCGTTGGAGGTAAAGCGCATCCGTTTGGCGTCGTCCACGCAGGAAGCGGTCTGGATGCACAACAGGATGTCGTGGGCCTCGGCGTCGTCGGCCCGCAGGTAGTGGCAGTCGTTGGTGGCGACCAGCGGCAGCTTCAGGTCGTCGGACAGCCCGATCAGAAAATTGTTGACGGTGGTCTGTTCCGGGATGCCGTTGGCCTGGATCTCCAGGTAGAAGCGGTCGGGGAACAGGGCCGCGTACTGCCTGGCCGTGGCCACGGCCGGATCCTTGCCTTCCTTCAAAAGCTTCTGGTTGATTTCGCCCTTGAGGCAGGCCGACAGGGCGATCAGCCCCTCGCCGTAGCGGCCGAGCAGCTCCTTATCCACGCGCGGCTTGTAGTGGAAGCCCTCGGTATAGCCCAAGGTGACGAGCTTTAAGAGGTTATGGTAGCCGGCCATGTCCTTGGCCAGAAGGACCAGATGGTAGCCGGCGTCGCGGGGGGAGCGGGCGTCCTTTTTGCGGCGGTCCTCCTTGGCCACGTAGACCTCGCAGCCGATGATGGGCTTAAGCCCCGCCTTCTTGGCCGCGTCATAGAAGATCAGGGCGCCGTGGAGGTTGCCGTGGTCGGTGATGGCCGCGGCCGGACAGCCGAAGGCACCGGCGGTCTTGACCAGATCGCCGATGCGGATGGCCCCGTCGAGGAGGCTGTATTCCGTGTGGCAGTGCAGATGCACGAAATCGGACATGAAGCTCCGTCCCGGGCTGGAAGGAAGCGGAAGGCGCCGCCCGCGCCGGACTCTCATAGCGCGGATCGGCCGGACTGAAAACGGGCCGGAAAAACCGGGAGATTTTGACGGACCCGGGACGGCCCGGCCGCCGCAGCGCCTTGGGGCCGTCCCGGCGGCGGACGGCCGGCAACCGGCCAGCCCTTACGGCACAAGGAACTGATTCAAGTCCTCGGCCGTTTTTTGCAGCACGTCGAGCAGGCCCGCCCCCAGGGAAGCCGCCTGGGCCCCGTCGCCGTCCTTGGCCGCTTTTTCCAGGTCAGAGGCCGCCTGCCGCAGATGCTCGGCATACATGGTGCCGGCCACGCCCTTGAGGGAATGGGCCAGCCGGCCCAGGCGCTCCAGATCGCCGGCGGCCAGGGCCGCCAGAATGTTGCCCCGGCGCTCGGGCACTTCGCCGATAAACACCCGAAAGATCTCTTCCAGCAATTCCTCATCGTCGTCGAACCGGGCGCGGAGCTTCACCAGATCGACCAGTTCGAGCCGAACATCGCGTGTCATGCACACCCTCCCGGGGCATTGGCATCGTGGGTAGCCGCGCCTGACGGCCTTGTCTCCGCAGCCAGGACCGGCGGCAGGAACAGCGTGATGGCGCAGCCCCCACCGGGCTGGCCTCTAGCTTCCACCGAACCGCCGAAATCATCCACAACTTTCTTGACCATGGCCAATCCCAGCCCGTACTCGCAGTATTCGCCCTTATAAAACGGATTAAACATATTTTCCAGGGCTTCCCGGGTCATGTGCTGCCTGGAATCGGCCACGCGGATACGCACCCGGTCCCGATCCCGGCCGGTATCCAGGTTGACCTTCCCGCCGCCGGGCAAGGCTTCGATGGCGTTGCGCAGCAGGTTGATCAGGCACTGCTTCAAAAGGGCCGGTTCGACCGTCACGTCCGGCAGGTGCGGATCGAGGCCGGTGACGATGGAAACGCCCTGGGGCCGCAGTTCCCGCTCGGCCACGGCCACGGCCTCAAGGGCCACCCGGTTGCTGTCGGCCTGTCCGGGAGACTTGCCGGCCGGCCGGGAGAATTCCAAGAACTGGGCCAAAAGCCGCTCCATGCGGGCCAGCTCGTCCACCACGATTTCCGCCTTTTCCCGGGCCCTGCCCGGCAAGTCGTCCATGCGGGCCAGCTGGTTGGCGAAACCGCTGGCCGCGAACAGGGGATTGCGGATCTCGTGGGCCAGATACGAGGACAGCCGGCCCAGGCTTTCGATGCGCTCGGCCTGGCGGGCGTTGATTTCGCCCACGGTCCGGTCGGTGATGTCCCGGCGGAAGACCACCACGTGGGAGACCTGGCCGGCCTCGTCCCGGATGGGATAGGCATAGGTGCGGTAGTAGCGCAACCGGCCGTCCTCGGCCACGGCCGAATGGAGCCGCTCGGCCTTTTTCCCGGTGGCCAGGACGGTGCGGAAGGGGCAGTCGGGATCGCCCGGATCGCAGAGCGGCGGATCGGCGGGGCCGCTGGACAGCTCCCAGCAGGGCGTCCCCACCAGCTCGGCCTTGGACCGGCCCAGCCGTTGGGCGATGTTGTTATTGAGGTCCGCCACCTGCCCCGAGGCGGCCACCAGCGCGATATCCTCCTTGATCTCGTCGATGATGGCTTCGAGCAGCAGGCGCTGATGGTCCAGGCGCAGGCGGCAATGGGCGCTCATGGACACGGCCCGGGACAGGGCGCACAGGAAAAACGAGGCCGTGCTGTCCAGAAGCGAGGCGCCCGGCGGCATGATGGCGGCCAGCTTTTGGGCATCGTGCGCGCCGTCCGGGGCCACGACCAGATTGATGCCCGGGTTGTCGGCAAAAAGCGCTTCGGGGGTCACGTAAAAGGGGACGCCGCGCAAAAGCGGCGAGCCGCGCCGGGCATCGTCGAGCGGCAATCCCACCACGCCGGCCAGGCGCATGGAAGGCAAGAATTCGCGGAATTCCTCTCCGGCCACGAGTTCGAGGATGGTGTCGAAGCTCGGGCCGGCTCCGACCACGCCCACGAGATACGCCTGCTCTTCGCTATCGAGCAGACAGGAGCTTTCCCCTGGATCGCCCATCCCCTGGGCCATCGGCATTCCTCCCGGAAGTCAATCGGTTTGCTGCGCCAGGAGCATCGCATAAACCTCCTTGAGGGTCCATCCCGAAAGCCGGGAAAGCGCCTTCCTGGCCACTTCCTTGGGCCGGCCGCCGGCGGCCGCCGCCTCGGCCAGGGCGGCCCGGACGTCCTGCGCGCCGGAGCGGGCCGGCTGTCCCGGGCCGATCACCACCGTGACCTCGCCCAAAAGCTCCAGATCCCGGCCGGCGAAATCGGAAAGCTTGCCGGGCAAAAACTCCTCGAAGGTCTTGGTCAGCTCCCGGCAGATGACGCATTCCCGGTCGGACAAGGCCGCAAGCGCCACGGCCAGCGTGGTTCCCAGGCGGTTTTTGCGCTCGAAAAAAACCAGGCTGGCGCCGGTGGCGCCGAACCGGGCGAAAAGCGCCCTGGCCTCGGAAGGGGCCCGGGGCGGGAAGCCCAGGAAGGAAAACGGATAGGGGGCCAGCCCGGCGGCCGAGAGCGCGGTCACCACGGCCGAGGGGCCGGGCACGGGAGACACGGCGTAGCCGGCCTCCCGGGCGGCACGGACCAGCCGGTAGCCCGGATCGGCCACAAGCGGCGTGCCGGCGTCGGAGACCAGGGCCACGTCCTGGTCCTCGGCCAGCATGGCCAGCACCTGGCGCAACCGGGCCTCCTCGTTGTGCTCGTGGAAGCTCACCAGCCGGCGGGCCGTGATGCCGAGGGCCTTGAGCAAAAGCCCCGTGCGCCGGGTGTCCTCGGCCAGGACCACCCCGGCCCCGGCCAGAACCCCGGCCGCCCTGGGCGAAAGGTCCGACACGTTGCCAAGGGGTGTGGCCACGATAAAAAGAGTCGCCGTCCTGGTCTCTTGCGCCACCGAACCCTCCTTGCCTGGGGCCAGAGTACAGGGAGGCGCCGGCTGCGGCAAGGCCAGCCCATTGACACGCGCTCCGGTTGGGATACCTTATTCCAAATTTCACATGCGTCTTGCCCTCGGGACCAGGCCGGCAATCCCGTTCCCCCCGATCGCACCGGCCCCGGCCCGGGAGGCAGACGCCTTCCGCAACACTGTCAGACCCATAACAAGGACACGCCATGCCTCAACAGATCGTCATCATCGGCGCCGTGGCCCTTGGTCCCAAGGCCGCCTGTCGCTTCAAGCGGCTGGAACCGGACAGCCGGGTGGTCCTCCTCGACAAGGGTTCCCGCATCTCCTACGGCGGATGCGGCATCCCCTATTACGTCGCCGGCGACGTCGCCGACATCACCGGGCTCCAATCCACGGCCTTCCACATGGTGCGCACGCCGGAATTCTTCCACGACGTCAAGGACGTGGACGCCCGGCCCGAAACCGAGGCCCTGGCCATCGATCGGGCGGGGAAGACCGTCACCGCCAAGCACCTCCCCTCCGGCCGCGTCGAGACCATCCCCTACGACCAGCTGGTCATCGCCACGGGCAGCACCAACCGCCGCCTGCCCATCCCGGGCATGGACCTGCCGGGCGTCCACACCGTGGGCAACCTGGATGAGGCCGAGGCCATCAAAAACGCCGTGGCCGCCGGCAAGGCCAACGCCGTGGTCGTCATCGGCTCCGGCTTCATCGGCCTGGAAATGGCCGTGGCCTTCGCCGACATGTGGGGGCTGCCCGTCACCGTCATCGAAGTCTGCGACCAGGTGCTGCCCGGGGTGACCAACCCGTCCCTGGCCGGCATCGCCCGCCATCACATGGAGGAAAAGGACGTCGTCTTCCGCCTGGCCGAGCAGGTCACCCGCATCGAGGGCGACGGCAAGGCCGAACGGGTGGTCACGAACAAGGGCACCATCGAGGCCGATCTGGTCATCGTGTCCGTGGGCGTGAGCCCCAATTCCACCCTTGCCAAGGCAGCCGGCCTGGCCGTGTCCGACCGGGGCGGCATCCTGGTCGATGCGACCATGCGCACCTCCGATCCGGCCATCTTCGCCGGCGGCGACTGCGTGGAGGTGCAAAACCTGGTCACGGGCCAGCCCATGGTCCTGCCGCTGGGGTCCATGGCCAACCGCCAGGGCCGGATCATCGGCGACAACCTGGCCGGCGGCGATTCGCGGTTCCCGGGCGTCGTCGGCTCCTGGTGCGTCAAACTGTTCGACCTCGGCGTGGCCGGTACCGGCCTCACCCTGGCCGGCGCGAAAAAGGCCGGCAAGGACGCCGTGTCCACCCACATCACGGCCATCGACCGGGCGCACTTCTACCCGGAACATGCCATGATGTCCCTGGAACTGGTGGCCGAACGCGGGACGAAACGGGTGCTCGGCGTCCAGGGCGCCAGCGTTTCGGGCGACGCCCTGGTCGGCAAGATCAACACCGTGGCGGCCATGCTGCCCAAAAATCCGACCGTGGCCGACATCTCCACCGTGGAGCTGGCCTACTCGCCGCCCTTCGCCGCGGCCTTGGACATCTTAAACACCCTGGGCAACGCCGCCGACAACATCCTGACCGGCCGGAACCAGGGCATCGCCGTGGACGAATTCGCCCGCCTGTGGGCAACGGACGATTGCTGCGGCGCCATCATCCTCGACTGCCGCGAAACGCTCCAGGGCGGCCCGCTGGTGGAAAAATATCCCGACCGCTGGCGCAACATCCCCCAAGGCCAGTTGCGCGACCGCCTGGCCGAAGTGCCCCGGGACAAAAAACTCGTCCTCGTCTGCAACACCGGCGCCCGATCCTACGAGGCCCTGGTCACCCTCGCCCACATGGGCTTTACCGATGTCGTCAGCGTCGAAGGCGGCATGGCCGCCGTCAAGGACTCCGGCCTCGTGATCTGAGCCTTCCGCCCGAACCGGGGACCGGCTGCGCGTCGGTTCCCGGTTTTCCCCGGCGGAGTCCCCGGCAACCCGGTTTTCCCCGCCACCCGCAAAAAATATTCCCGATCAGGCCTTCCTCGCGGTCAACGGGGTTGCCCTGTTCCGGGAATCGGTGTAGTCGAGTCTCGTGTTACTTTTTTCACTTTATTATGTTTCAAGCAATTACCAGTTTATTTTTTTGACGAAGAATGCTTTCCCCGGGCCACTTCCCGTTGGCCCCCACCGTAACCCCCTGGAGGATGCGTATGCGTCGGATCGAGATGTCCCACGTCTTCTACGAAACCAACGTCCCGCCGTCGGGAACGGATCCGGGCAAGGCCCTGATCGTCCAGGTCGACGAGAACAAATGCATCGGCTGCGACACCTGCCTGGGCTACTGCCCCACCGGCGCCATCACCGGCGAGACCGGGGCTCCCCACAAGGTCGTCGATGCCGCCATCTGCATCAACTGCGGCCAATGCCTGACCCACTGCCCGGTCTCGGCCATCTACGAAACCATCTCCTTCGTCCCGGAAGTGGAGGCCAAGCTCAAGGACAAGGACGTCAAGGTCATCGCCATGCCGGCTCCGGCCGTGCGCTATGCCCTGGGCGACCCGTTCGGCCTGCCCGTGGGGACCGTGACCACCGAGCAGATGCTGACGGCGCTTCACCAGCTGGGCTTCGCCAATGTCTGGGATAACGAGTTCACCGCCGACGTGACCATCTGGGAAGAGGGCTCCGAACTGCTCGGGCGGCTCACGAAAAAAATCGACAAGCCGCTGCCGCAGTTCACCTCCTGCTGTCCCGGCTGGCAGAAATACGCCGAAACCTTCTACCCGGAACTGCTGCCCCATTTCTCCTCCTGCAAGTCCCCCATCGGCATGATGGGCCCCCTGGCCAAGACCTACGGGGCCAAGGAACTGGGGTACGATCCGGCCAAGATCTACACCGTCTCCATCATGCCCTGCACGGCCAAGAAGTTCGAGGGGCTGCGGCCCGAATACCAGGCCAGCGGCCATCGCGACATCGACGCCACCATCAACACCCGGGAACTGGCCTATATGCTGCAAAAAGCCGACATCGACCTGAAAAAGCTCCCTGCCGGCAAGCGGGACGCGGTCATGGGCGAGTCCACCGGCGGCGCCACCATCTTCGGCGTGTCCGGCGGCGTCATGGAGGCGGCCTTGCGCTTCGCCTACCAGGCCCTGGCCAAAAAACCGCCGGAAAGCTGGGATTTCAAGGTCCTTCGGGGATTAAACGGCATCAAGGAGGGCACGGTCACTATCGCCGGCACCGCGGTGAAGGTGGCCGTGGTCAACGGCGGCAAACGCTTCCAGGAAGTGTGCGAACAGGTCAAGGCCGGCAAGTCCCCCTACCAGTTCATCGAGTTCATGGCCTGCCCGGGCGGCTGTGTCATGGGCGGCGGACAGCCCATCATGCCGACGGTGCTCCAGGCCATGGATACCCGCCTGACCACGCTCTACGCTTCCATGAAAAAACGTCTGGCCCTGTACAACGCACAAAAGGCCTAGGAGGAGACCATGTCGTTTATCCACTACACCCGGCGCGGCTTTCTCAAAACCGCTTGCATCCTGTCCGGCGGGGCCCTGATCGGCCTGCGCCTGACCGGCAAGGCCGTGGCCGCGGCCAAGCAGCTCAAGGAATACATGCTCGACCGCGTGAACGGCGTCTACGGGGCCGATGCCAAATTCAAGGTCCGGGCCTCCCAGGACAACGCCCAAGTCATCACGCTCTACAAGAAGTTCCTGCACGAACCGCTCTCCCACGAGTCCGAACGGCTGCTCCACACCACCTGGGCGGACCGTTCCAAGGATCTGGCGGCGCTTAGGGCCAAGGGCCTCTATCCCACGCCTCGGGCCAAAGAGTTCGCCGGGACGACCTATCCCTACGAGTAACCCCGGTCGGGGGGAGGACGACGGCCGGGCGAGCAGGCAAGGCCCGTACGCCCGGCCCTCCGCCTTCCCGGCTTGACCCTGTCCCGACCTGGCGCTCCCGGTGGTTGCGGGTTGCCTCCCGGGCGGTTGCCGACTAGAGGATGAGCGTCCGTCCGCGTGCGGACCTCGCTCACCTCAACCCGGAGACCCGACCATGCCCGAAGCCAAGAGGCGATTCCTCCACGACCTGTGGGTCCTGACCAAACCCTATTGGAAATCCGAGGAGCGACTCGTCTCCGGACTCCTGCTCGCTGTCATCATCGGCATGAGCCTCGGCATCGTCTACCTGAACGTCCTTTTCAACCAGTGGAACAATCTCTTTTACAACTCCCTGCAAAACAAGGATATCCAGGCTTTTTTCCGGCTGTTCGGCCGGTTTACCATCCTGGCCGTCATCTTCATCGTCGTGGCCGTCTACCAGGTCTACCTGCGCCAAATGCTGCAAATCCGCTGGCGGCGCTGGCTGACCGAACGCTACGTCGGCCGCTGGCTGGCCGGCCAGGCCTACTACCGCCTGCGCTTCGAGCAGGGCATCACCGACAACCCGGACCAGCGCATCAGCGAGGATATCAACAGCTTCGTGGAGCAGACGCTGTCCCTGACCCTCGGGCTGCTCGAATCCGTCGTCACCCTGGCCTCCTTTTCCGTCATCCTGTGGAACCTTTCGGGCGACATCATCTTTTTCAACCTGCCCATTCCCGGCTCCATGCTCTGGGCCGCCATCCTCTACGCCGGCGTGGGCTCGGTGCTCACCTACCTGATCGGGCGGCCCCTTATCGCCCTCAACTTCTTCCAGCAGCGTTTCGAGGCGGATTTCCGTTTCAACCTGGTGCGGGTGCGGGAAAACGCCGAGGCCATCGGCCTCTACGGCGGCGAACAACAGGAGACCAAAGGGCTTTCCGGCCGCTTCGGCCATGTGGTGGCCAACTGGTGGGGAATCATGCGTCGGCAGAAGCGCCTGACCTGGTTCTCCTCCGGCTATGCCCAGGCCGCCATCATCTTTCCCTTCCTGGTGGCCGCACCGCGCTATTTTTCCGGGGGCATCCAGCTCGGCGGCCTCATGCAGACCGTTTCGGCCTTCGCCCAGGTCCAGACGGCCCTGTCCTGGTTCGTGAACGCCTACACGCGGCTGGCCCAGTGGAAGGCCACCGTTGACCGGCTGACCGGATTTTCCGCCGCCCTGATCGATCTGGAAGAACACCGCGCCCAGGGGCTGGCCCGGACCACCGGACCGGCCGAGGCCGGCCTTTCCCTGACGGACGTCAGCCTGCGCCTGCCGGACGGGGAACGCCTCCTGGACGGCGCGACCCTGGCCGTGCCCTCGGGCGGCCGGGTCATGCTGGCCGGCCCGGCCGGCTGCGGCAAATCCACGCTGTTCCGGGCCATGGGCGGCCTGTGGCCCTTCTGCCAGGGAACGCTCAGCCTGCCCGAGGGAAAGCGGGCCCTGTTCCTGCCCCAGCGCCCCTATCTGCCCATCGCCACCCTGGCCTCGGCCGTCACCTATCCTGATGCGCCGGGTCGCTACGACCGGGACGCCATCCGGGAGGCCCTGGACGCCTGCGGCCTGCCCCATCTCGGCGCCCGCCTGGACGAGGAACGCCACTGGTCCGAGGAACTCTCCCCCGGCGAACAGCAACGGCTGGCCTTTGCCCGGGCCATCCTGCTTCGACCCGACTGGCTTTTTTCCGACGAGGCCACCTCGGCCCTGGACGAAGCGTCCGAACAGGCCCTGCTCACCTTGCTGCGCCAACGGCTGCCGGGGACGGGGCTGGTGAGCATCGCCCACCGGCCGGCCCTGGCCGCCTTTCACCAGCAGGTCGTCACCTTCGCCCCGACCGGCCTTGACGCGGGACCCCGCTTCCGGCTGGTGCCGGCATCCGCGGAGGTTGCGCGGTGAGCCTCCTGGCCGATGCGGACCTTTTCGCCCAGGCCACCCTGTCCATCATCATGGAGGCCGTGCCCTTCCTGCTGCTCGGGGCCGTGGCCTCGGGTCTGGTCGAAGCCTACGTGCCGCGCGAGAAGCTGGAACGGCGGCTGCCCCGGGGACGCCTTTCCGGCACGCTTTTCGGGCTGGGACTCGGCGCGGTCACGCCCTGCTGCGAGTGCGGCGTGGTCTATCTGGCCCGGCGGCTTCTGGCCAAGGGCCTGGCTCCGGGCGCGGCGCTGGCCTTCATGCTGGCCGCGCCGGTGGTCAATCCGGTGTCCATCGCGGCCACGGTCATCGCCTTCCGGGGCGATGTCTCCATGGCCGTCTGGCGCTGCCTGCTCGTTTCCGTGGCAGCCCTGGTCGTCGGCTACTGGGCCGGCGGCCAGACGGCCGAAAGCCTGCTTAAGCCCCTGATCGGCCGCGAGCCGGACTGCGCCTGCGGCCACGACCATACCCACGCGTCTGCCCATGCCCACGCGCCCAAACCCACGCCGTTGTCGGCCGCGCCGGTCGATGCCGTGCCCGTGTCCGCCTTGAGGCCGGGACGCCTCGCCCGGCTCGAATCGGCCATGCGCCACGCCATGGCCGATTTTCTGGACATGGCCAAGGTGCTTATCCTCGGGGCCATGGTGGCGGCGGCCTTCAAGTCCTTCGTGCCCACGCCGGTGATCGTGGCCATGGAGGACCATCCGACCCTGGCCGTGGTCGGCCTGATGGCCCTGGCCGTGATCCTGTCCCTGTGCTCCCAGGCCGATGCCTTCGTGGCCGCTTCGTTTTCCTCGTTTTCCCAGGCCGCCCGACTGGCCTTCCTGGCCATCGGGCCCATGCTCGACGTGAAGCTCGTGCTCATGTGGCGGCAGGTCTTCACCCGCCGGCTGGTACGGGTCCTGGCCTTCGTGCCGGCGGCCATCGTCCTTCTCGTCTGCCTGGCCCTGGGCCTGGTCTGGACGGGAGGCGCCTCATGATGCCCGTGCGCCGCGTCCTCGCCGGGCTGGTCGCCCGCTTGGACGGCCTGGCCATGGTCGGCCTGGCCGGTTTCATGGGCTGGCTGGTCCTTCGGGGCGACTACTGGCTTTTTCTCAATCCCAAGTTCAAGCCCGTCACCCTGACCGCCGCCGGCCTGCTGCTCGTCCTCGGCGGCTACGCCGCCTGGCGGCCCGTTTCCCGGCCCAGCCTCGGTCGCCTCCTGTGCTACGTGGTGCTCGGGGCCATGGTCGGCCTGACCGAAGGCGGCACCCAGGCCTTCTCCCAGGCCGCAGGCTCCGGCGATCCCTTCATGGTCTGCCCCGCCCCCCTGCCGGCCCCGCCCCGACCGGCCGTCCCCGACCACCTGACCGCCGGCGGCCAGGATTTCATCCCCATCAACACCGGCGAACTCTACGACATCGCGGCCAAGGGGCACGGCAAGGCCTGGGACACGGCCTATGCCATGCGCGGCTTCGTCTATCGGGCTCCGGATCTCGACGCCAAAGGGGAATTCGTGCTCTATCGGCTGGCCATCTGGTGCTGTTTCGCCGACAGCACGGCCGTCGGCTTCCGGGTCCGTCCGCCCGAGGGGACGCCGCTGCCGGAAAAGGGGCAGTGGCTGGTCGTCCTCGGCCGCCTGGCGGACGCGCCAACGGACGAACGCCGGGAATACGCCCTGCCCGGCATCCCGTTTTCCTCGATCTCGCCCGTGGCGGTCTTCGCGGCCGTCCGCCTGGACACGGCCACGCCGGCCCCCGAAGAGGTCAACATGTTCGAATGGCGGCAGGCACCGCCCTACGCTTACTGAGAGAGGGGGACCGGAGCTTCCGCCCGGCCCTCCCCACTGGAAAAGCGCCTAGCGTTCTCCCCGAAGTTTTTTCAGGGCCGGCCCCAGACTGGCGGGCGCCATCCGCAACAGCACGTCATCGCGCACCATGAAATGGTGTTTAAAGGCGGCCCCGGCATGCACGACGAGCAGCACGGCCAAAAGCCCCGCCATAAAGCCATGGGCGCCTTCCAAGGCCTCGCGCGCGACCGGGCTATAGCGAAAACCGGACAGGAACGGCAGGCTCGGGATGAAAAACGACCCGAAAAACCGCGTTTTGACCGGAGAAAGCGTGGAGAGACACCAGCCGGTCACCGGCTGCAGGACAAGCAGGACATAGAGCAGCTTGTGCACCACTTCGACCGCCGCGACCTCCCATGGCCGCAGACCGGGCGGCAAGGCGGGCGGCCGATGCGTGCCGCGCCAAACGATACGGAAAAGCGTTAAAAACAAAACCAGGATCCCCAGCGACTTGTGCCAGCCCAAAAGGGCGTCGAGCGCCGTCCGGGACATGACAAAGCCACTCGTCATCGTCCAGCCTATGAGCAAAAGGGCGATGACGAGCACAACCGTCGTCCAATGCACGGTCTTCATGACCGGCGAATAGACGGCGGAAACGGCGGTCCGAGGCATAACGGTCTCCTTTACCCCCTCCAGCCGTTCGCGGCATGTCGCACGCCGAAAAGAGCCCCCCTGCCGGGAACCCTCTGGAAAGAGCGTCCCCCCTGTAGCACGGGCCACGGAGACGAGACAAGGACGGCGAAACGATTTTGTCCCTGAGGAACCCGCGCATGCGCGACCGGGGCCCCCTGCCATGGCGGCATGGAGACGCCCCGATCCTGGGACTGCAACTGTCTCAAATCCTCTTGGGTTTCCAAAGGGCGGCGCCCCTTGGCCGCCGGAGGCATCTCCCCATGGCGCAATGGGGCAGCGGTCTCCGAAGGGGCGCCACGAAACGCCAGGAGGCCGACCAACCGGCCGGCCTCCTGGGGAAAAACAGCGTCTGGGGCCGATCCGCCGAACCGGCCCGTTTCGGGAAGGGAAAAGCGGCTATTTCGCCGCGTCGGCCTCCGGCTTGGGCTTCAGGTGCTCGGGCACGATCACCATGTTGACCAGCAGCGGTTTTAAGAAGCTCCAGGAGATACCGATCTTGTACTCCTCTTCCAGGTCGCGGATGGCATCCCAACAGTTGTGGCACGGGGAAATGACGAGCTTGGCCCCGGTAGCCACGATCTGATCGCGTTTGGTCAGCATGCCCTTATTGCGCTGGGGACGGAACTTGCCGATGCCATTGAAGCCGCCGCCACCGCCGCAACAGAAGTTATGCTCCTTATTGGGCGTCATTTCGTGGAAATAGCCCGGCTCCACCATATAGGAAACGATCTCGCGCACCGTCTCGGACAGCCCCCAGTTGCGGATATAGTTGCAGGAATCCTGGTAGGTGACCGGGATCTTGATGCGCTTGGTCGGATCGATCTTGAGCTTGCCGGTGCGCAGGGCCTCGGCCACCCACTGCACGTAGTGGAGGTACGGCACGGGCGTCTGGCCGTCGCGCAGTCCGGCCCAATACGGCCCCTCGATCACCGTCCCCCGGTGGGCGTGGCCGCACTCGGTGCCGATGACGCGCTTGGGCCGCAAGCGCTTGATGGCCGCGTAGATGCCCTGGACCTGGAGCTTGCAGGCTTCCCAGTCGCCGGCGAACATGGACAGGCTGGTCTGCTCCCAGCCCTCCGAGGGCACGGTCCAGTTCTCGCCGGCGATATGGAAGAGGATGGCGGCCTGGGCCAGATCCTCGGGATAGTGCTTGGGCTCGCGGGCGTTGACCGTGTACATGATGTCCGCGTCTTCCTTGTCGATGGGGATTTCGAGCCCGGGCCATTCGTCCTGCTGCTCGTCCGCCATCCAATCGCAGGTCTCGCACCAGTCCTCGGTGGTCACGTCCATCTGGGCCCGGTAGACCCGGTGCATGCCGGCGCCGATCTTCATCTCCCAAGGCACGAATCCCTGGGAATAGAGCAGGCCGCGGAGGTAGCCCATCATGACGCCGACGTCGATGCCGTGGGGGCAGTACATGGCGCACCGGTTGCACGTGGTGCACTGGGCCCAGGCCACTTCCATGGCGTGGCGCATGAAGGCGTTGTCCACCTTGCCCTGGCGGCGGACGATTTCGCCCAGGGTCGACTGGATCTTGTACGAGGGCACCTGCTTGGGGTCCCGGTCATTGGCCAGGTACAGAAAGCAGGACTCGGCGCACAACCCGCACCGGGCGCAGATATTAAGCCAGGTACGGATGCGGGATTTGCAGGTCTTCTGGATGGTCGCCCACAACAGGTCGCGGTCCACGTCGAGGGACAGCATTTCCTCGTAATATTTTGCCCCGCGCGTATCCGCCAGCAGGGCTTTGAGAGCCTCTTCCGTATTGACCGGACGTTTGTTGCAGAAGATTCCTTCGGGCATGACGTATCACTCCTTGGCGCTCGGCCGCAGGCCGCTCTACCAGACGATGCCGCGGCCATGCTGCCCGCCGCGCTTGACGCCGAAATCCACCCCGATCTGGGCCCGGGAACAAAAAAACAGCACCACGTGGGACAGCTTGGTGAACGGGATGGCGATAAGCAGGATCTCGCCGCTTATGATGTGGGCCAGAAGCCAGCCGCTCCCCTCGCCGGATTGGTGGGCGGCCACGAAGCCGGTCAGCAGCGGGGCAAGGCTCAGGGCCAGGACCCAGAGGTCATGGGCCGTGGTCAGGATGCGCACCTCGGGCAGGGCGTAACGCCTAAGCAGCAGGAACACCCCGCCGGCCATGGCCAGGATGGTGAGCCCGTCGGCCAGCCCGGCCGGCAAGGCCGGCCAGGGAATGCCGAAGCGTTCGAGCAGGATGACCCCGTGGGCGTAGAGAAAAAGCGGCACGATGACCAATCCGATATGAAACAGGAAAAAGGCGGCCGTATAAATGGGGTTCAGACGCCAGCTGCGCGAGGCGTACGGGGCGAGCCAATGGAAGATGGACCGCAGCGCCCCCCGGACGGCCAGGTTGCGGAAATAGCCGTAAGGCACGCGGTCGAGTTGCCAATCCAGTCCCCGCACATAGGCGACGACCCGCCACACGCAACCGATAAGACAGATGGCGAAGGACAGCCAGAGCATCGGACCCGTCAGGAATGCGTACATGATCTTCTCCTTCTTTGGCGCCCGGGCTGCCTAGTAGCGGCGTTTGGGATTTTCCTTGTCCGTCAGGAAATACCAGAAGCCGACAAAACAGATGAGCACGACGGCCATCATCACATACGTCACGTTCTTGCTGTGCCACATCAAATCTTGCAGGGTATTGAACATAGACGGCTCCACCTGGGTTAGTGGGATGCATCCTTGTAATGCGGATGGACGTAAAAAATCGGCATGTGGGTGGCAATGAACCGGAAGGCCAGCACGCCGACGGTGACCACGAACAGGGAAATGACGATCTCGGAAAAACTCGGGAAGTAGCGGTCGGCGCTCGGCAGCCGCCAGTTGAAGGCGACCAGGCCGACGTCGAAACGGTTCAGGATGATGCCGAGGACCGTCCAGGGCGCGGCCACCCGGATCAGGGCCAGATTCCGGTCCCGGTAGCCCACCGCGTAGCAGTAGCAGGGCAGGAGCACGAAACCGACCACCTCGAAAAGCCACCAGGCGCCATAGCCCGTGGCCAGGTAGCTCCAGTGGTTGTCCATGGCCAGGCCGATCAGCTTCATGGCCAGGTAGCCGGCCATGATCCAGGACGCGCCCTTGGCAAAGGCGAAGTGGAGATCCTCGTAGCCGGCGTTATACTCCTCGTCCATCAGGTGGTGGAGGCTCCGGTGGGAAAGGGTGCCCTCGAAGATGACCATGGACAGCCCGGCGAACATGCTCGACAGGAAGAACATCAAGGGCAGATAGGGCGTGTACCACAGGGGATGGAGCTTGGACGGCGCAATCAGATAGAGGGCGCCGAGCGAACTTTGGTGCAGGGTGGACAGGATGACGCCGAGGATGGTCAGCCCCATGGTCAACTTGACCAGGACGTTGCGCAGCCGGTCGAACCCGCCCCACCACTCCAGGGCGGCGGGCAAAAATTCCAAAAACAGCACCGTCAGATAAATAAACACACACAGGCCCACTTCGAAAAGAACCGAGGTGGTGCCCTGCTGGTAGAAAATCGGATAAACCAGCCGCCAGGGCCGGCCGACGTCGTAATGCAGGGCCAGCACCACCAGGGCGTAGCCCAGAAAAGCCGTGAGGATGGCCGGCCGGACCGCGCCGTGGAAGCGCTTGTAGCCGAAGATGTAGCAGGCGGTGGACGTGGTGTAGCCGCCGGCGGCCAGGGCCACGCCGCACAAGAGGTCGAAACTGATCCACAGCCCCCAGGGATTGTTGGCCGAAAGGTTGGTGACCGACCCGAGACCCATGGTGAAGCGCATGACCGTGATGACCAAGCCGGCCACCACGATGATGGCGGCGATGACGTTAAACGGCGTCAAAAGCGCTGTCCGGGTATTTCGCTGTTCCGTCGACATTAGGCGTCCTCCCCGTCTGCGGCGCCCTTGGCGTCCTTGGCTTCCTTGGCGGCGGCCTCCAAGGCCTTTTTGACCTCGGCCGCGGTGCGTTTGGCCGCCTCAGCCTCGGCCTTGGCCAACTTTTCGGTCAGCTTGGCCTCGGCGTCGGCCGTGGTTTTGGCCACAGCCGCCGCCACCGCTTCCTGCTGCTCGGCGGCAGCGACCTTTTCCCGGCGCTTGGTGACGGCGTACAGGCCGGCCAGCAGCACCGGCCACACGCCGGCCACGGCCGGCACGACGGTCAGGGCCCCGGAAGTCAGCTCCGGCGCCGAGGTGGTGCCCAGATGCTCGTCCATACCGAGCGCGGCGAAAGAGGGTTTGGGGGCGATGGTGAGCCAGCTCGTGCCGCCCATCTCGCGTTCGCCGTAGACATGTTCGATGTAGCGGCCGGGGTGGCTGCCGATGCGGCCCCAGGCGATGGTGACCAGTTCCCGGCGTTTGCCGAAGACCAGCGCCTCCTTGGGACAGGCTTCCACGCAACCGGGGAGCTTGCCTTCGAGCAGGCGCGGATAACACATGGTGCACTTCATGATGCGCGGCGTGAGCGCCTTGTGGTATTCGTAGGCCGGGATATTGAACGGGCAGGCGATCATGCAGTAGCGGCAGCCCACGCAGACCGACGGGTCGTAGACCACGGCCCCGGTTTCGGTCTTGGTCAAGGCATGGACGAAGCACGCCGAGGCGCAGGCCGGCTCCAGGCAGTGGTTGCACTGGATCTTGCGGAAGACCGGCGGCTGTCCCGCCTCCGGGACGTACTTGTTGACCACGGTATAGGCACGATCGCTCGTCCGACGGACTGTTTCGAGCACGGTCAGGTCGTCGAAGGGCTTGTCCGGCTGCGGCAGTTCGTTGACCTTGTTGCAGGCCGCCTCGCATTTGCGGCAGCCGATGCAGCGGGTGGCGTCGAACAGCACCCCGCCGGCATCCGGCAGCCCCCGCACATCGGCGCTGGAAGCCGCCCGGGCGGCGACGCCCGTGGTGAGGCTCACTCCGGCCGCTCCCAGAAGGCCCAGAAAGTGTCTTCGTTGCATCGTAGCACGACCTCGACTGGTTTGGGTCCCTAGCGCTTTTTTTCTCCGTGGCAGCCGGTACAGTCCGTGGCCTTGGGCACGGCCTGCGCTCCCGGAGTCCGGTCCACCACCATGCCGGAGATGCCCATGGCCGTATGGCAGCCCATGCACTTGCCATGGTAGGCGGCCTTCAGGGCCGGCCGGGACTGGCCGGGGATCTCCGCGGCCGGATGGCAGTTGCCGCAACGCGGCGGCGTCTTCCCGGCCGGGCTGTTGTGATGGCAGCCCTGGCAGACGGCGGCGTCACCCTGATGGAAGGCGCCGGCCAGCTTGGAATCCTTCATGCCGGCCAGCAGGGCCAGCACGATCTTGCGATGGGGCAGAGCCGCGGGCGCATAGGTGTCCGCCAGGGAGCCGAGGGTCACGGTCTCGGGGATGTCCTCGATGGGGAAGGTGGCGGTGGCGGTCCGATGTCCGGCCAGGAGCCGGCCGGCCAGATCGGCTGCGGCGGCAGCGGTGTCCTTGTCCTTGGGACCGGCCACGAGGGCGGCCTCGGCCGGCGCGCAAGCGGCAGGCGGTGTCATGTGACAGCCCGCGCAGGCGTCCGTGTTCGCAATATTCCATTTGATGGCGACGTGGCAGCCGGCGCACTCGGGACGCTTTTGCTGGACGGCATGACAGCCGGCGCAGCTCCGGCCGGCCTGCTCGTCATGCATGGCCTGCTCCAGGGTGACGAATCCGCCCTTCCGGTCGCCGCGCAGGGTATGGCAGTCGCCGGCGCAGGAGGAAAGCGCGGCATGGTGGCAGCCGACGCAGGTCTCGTTTTGGGACTCGTGATATTTGTGGTCGAAGGGCACCGGCGGCATGTTGACGGGACGGACCGGCTTGCCGTCGAGGCCCATGACCGGCTTGGCCGCCGCCGTCGGGCGGATCATGGTCAGATCGGGCTGGCCGCGCTTGATGCGCAGATCGGCGTCCGCCGGCACCCGCTCCCGGGAATGCCGGGCGATGGCCTCCTGGCCGGACGGGCTGTGGCAGCCGGCGCAGGTGACCGGGCCGGTGGCGACGTCCGGGCCCTTGGCGGCCGTGTCCAGGTGGCAGGTCACGCACTGGCCGTGGACGGCGAGGCGCAGGGAGCGAATGGTCTCGGGCTTGCGGCCGGGCACGGTGGTGGTCGTCGGGGCGTGGCAGTAAACGCAGGCGCCGGGCACGTCCTCCGGTTTGGTGACCGGAACGACCTTGCCGGCGGCCTCACTGTAGACGAGGTGGCAGGCGCCGCACTTGTTTTCGGCCTTTTCCTGGGTGGCGGCGTGGCGGAAGTGCAGGCGCTTGTCCACGGTGAGGGACTGCCAATCGGAGATCACGTCGGGGGCGGCGTTATGGCAGCCCTTGCACTGCCCGTCCTTGGGCCCGGACTTCTGGCCGGCGGCGGCCATGTCCATGTGACAGCCGATGCAGCCCTTGTGGAAGGTCTCGCGCAGCGTGTCCCCGGTCATGGGCGCGTCGTCGCGCCGAAAGCCCAGGAACATGGTCCCCTCCTTGGAGGTGAGGTGACAGGTCGCGCAGGCTTTTTTGTAAAAATCCTTCTGCTTGTCCAGGGTGGCCGTGTGCTTGTCATGCAGGAAGGCGACCTTGGGCTGGGTAAGCGGCCCATAGGCCGCCATGGCATCGATGGTGAGGGTGTCGGCCCGTTTCCCCTCGTCCGGTTGTCCGTTGGTCGCGCCCAGACCGACAGCCCAGACGGACAGCCCGCCAAGGACACCGACCACCAGAACGATCAGCAGTCTTTTCAGGCGACGTTTTCCCGTTTCCATGCTTCTGCGCCCCTGTGCTTCTCTCATGTTCGCGGCCGTCCTCCCCGCGGGGCTAGACAGCCTTTCGCGCGCACAGCCCGACATCCCGGCCGTATTCTACAACCCATTCATTTTTTTCGACGAAGCCTACCACCACTGCGCCGTACACGCATTTGCCGCACAATGGCATCGACTTATTGCGATGGCTGTAACGGCTATTGTGAAAAATGTCACCTAGTATTTTATTTTTTCCGCGCCCCGTCTCCCCCCAAGGCGGGACCCTCGCCGTCGGAAAGGAGCCTTCGGCGCGCGTGCGCCGCCCACGCGTCGTCCGGCCCGGAACGCGACCATCAGGGAACCAAAGAAGGCCGCCCACACGGCGTCCCGGAGGCCTCTCCGGCGGCCAAGGGCTCGCGCCTTTAAAATCCCGAGAGGATTGCAGCTGGCGGCAAATTCAGGCTTGCGGCCCAAAAAGGCCTCCAGGGAATGGCGCAGCGGCCTCAAAAGGAGACTGCCGTACACGTGCCTGGCAGCCGGTCAATGCGCTACCGTTGCATTGCAACGGGTTCCTCTCATGATGGGATTCCAAAGGGCGCAGCCCGTTGGCCGCCGGAGGCATCCTCCCCTGCCCAAGGAGTGGTCAAAAGGGGCAGGCACGCGGGCACGCGCGGTAAAAACAACGGGGCGCCCGGACGGACGCCCCGCGAAAGGAAAAGGAACATGCGGGCTTAAAAGGGCACGTCATCCATGCCCGAGGCTTCGGAGGGAAAAGCCGGCCCCGGGTCCTCGTCGGCATGGCTCGGCCGGGGGGCGCCGCCCTGGGGACCGCCGGCATCCCGGCGCTGGCCGCCTTGCGGCTGGGACCGACGGGGCGACGGCGCAAATCCCTCGTCCGGTCCGGGGGCCTCGGCGGTCTGCCCCCGGGAATCAAGCCCCTGGATGGTGTGGCCGGGAGCGGTCACCACCACTTCGGTCATATAGTGTTTCTGGCCCTGCTGATCGTCCCAACTGCGCGTGCGCAGGGTGCCCTCGACATAGACCAGCCGGCCCTTGGACAGGTAATTGTTGCAGAATTCCGCCGAACGGCCAAAGACCTTCACCCGGTGCCATTCGGTGCGCTCCACCTTGTTGCCGTCGCGATCCTTGTAGGATTCGTCCGTGGCCACGGAGAGTTCGGCCACCGGGCTGCCCGAGGGCAGATAGGTCAGCTTCGGATCCTGGCCGAGACGGCCGATCAGGATGACTTTATTGAGACTTCCGGCCATGGGGCCTCCTTGGTCGCGCCCGGACGACGCGGTAACTTTGGGGCAAGGTTAGGCCCTCGGCGCGAGCTTTTCAAGCTCGGCCAGGGCGTCCTCCAGAACATAGGAAAAGCGGTCCGCCGCCCGGGGATCGCGGTCGGCCAGGGCCGCTTCCAGGGAGGCTGCGGCGGCCTGGATCGGCCTCAAGCCCGAAAGCAAGGTCTCCCGGTCCGGGACGGACGGTTCGCCCAGCCGGACGCGGTCGGCCAGGGCCGGCACCAGCTCCAGAAGCCCGCGCGGCTCCGGCGCCGGTGTCGCCTCGACCGGCCAGGCCAGGGCATAGAGCCGGGGAAAGGCCGCCGCGGCCGCCGCCGGATCGTAGGTGCCGGCCGTCACCCGGATCTGCAGAAATCGACCCATGCTACTCCCGCTCCTCCCAGCTCGTGCGCACCCGGTTGACCACATCCTCGATCAGGCCGGTCTGGTCCTCGGGGCACACCCCGACCAGGGGCGCGCCCTGGTCCATGTTCTGGTCGTGCTGGAAATACACGGCGTAGATGATGCCCTCCGGGCCCTCGTAGACGAGCGGTTTCTCCCGTTTCATGCGGGAGACGATGAAAAGCTCCATGCCGGGCTTGACCGTCACCGAACGCGGTCCCGAGGCCTTGACCTTCTTGTCCACGCTGGGAATGAAATAGTATTTGGCCCGCTCCGGCGCACAAAAAAGGTGCAGCACCTTCTGCAGGATGGCGGCGATGACCTCGTCCTTGGACAGAAAGTGGCGCAGCAGCACAAGCGGCGTGCCGGCCTCGACGAACCGGCCTTCCAGATCCGTGCGCACCGAGCCCACCACCCCCTTGACGGCGGCGAAAATCGGCTTGTCGTTGCGCTCGCGGTTGAGCTTGGCAAGTAACGTGCCCGACTTCTCGCCATACGCGCCGGACGGGCCGACCACCCGGGTTCCGGGCTCCATGGCCGCGAAAGAGACCACGCCCGTATGGGGCGCGGCCACCTCGATCTCTTCGTAGGGCGCGGCCTTTATTTCCTCAAGCAGGGCGTTGACGTCGATCACGGTCTCTCCCCTTAAGATGCCTCCGGCGGCCAGGCGAGGCGCTGCCTCTCCTGGACCTCACCGCCGGGGGCATGATGCCCCCGGACCCCTCATTCGAAAACACGATGCCACGCCCCTTTCAGGGGGTCCGGGGGGAATGATTCCCCCCGGCCGCCGGAGGCATCCTTTTCTTCTCTCTCTCGCCTCTACCGGTAATACAAATTCCGGCCACCGATAGTGAGCAGCATCTGTCTTAAATTCTTACGAATTTCTCGTCTGTCCCAGATGCCCTGGATATGGCCCCGGGCCAGGGCGTTATGGGCCCGGTGGTAATTCGGCGGAATGTCGATGCCGGTGGTTTCCTTGATGACGCCCGGTCCGGCGAAGCCGATATTGGCCGAGCGCACGGAGAACTGGTAGGGCGAGCAGCCGAGGAAGCTGGCCACCGGCCCGGCGTAGGAATTGGTGTCGTAAAGGACCACGTAGAGCCCGCCGTCCTCGATATAGCGGCGCACGGACATGGTGACCCGGGGCATCTGGATAAGCCCGTTGAGGCTCTCCTGGATACGGATGCCGGCCGTGCCGTGGACGTAGGCCAGAAACGGAAAATGCCGCTGCCGGGCCCGGGACAGGGCCAGGATGAATTTTTCGCCCTCGGCCGCCCCGACCGAACCGCCGCGAAAGGCCGAATACAGCACGGCCGAGACGAGCTTGATCCCGTCGATCTTGGCCTCGAAGGTGACGCAGGCGGACTTGCGGCCGGTCTTTTTCCGGGCGGCCGCCAGCTTGTCATCGAAACCGGGATAGCCCAGCGGATTGCCGGCCTGGATTTCGGCGTTGAATTCAAAAACCGAGTCCGGGTCGAAGACGTTGCCCATGACCCACTGGTATTCCATGGGGAAATGGTAGCCGCAGTGGACGCAGACCCCGGCGAAATCGCCGTAGAGGTCCGGGGCCCAGAGATCGGGGCAGCCGTAGGTGGCGGATTCGGGGCAGGTGACGGCCCGGTCCTCGGCCGCCTTGGGACTGACGTAGCGCCAGCCGAAATCCGCCAGGCAGGCCCCCTGCTCCGGCTGGGACAGTTCCACCAGCATCCGGCTTTTTTCCGGATCGCAGGTCACCGGACCATGACTGCGGCAGCGCCGGAGCGGCGCCGTGATCCGGTTGGCCACCAGGCGCAGTTCGGCTTCCACGTCGGAAACGGTCTTGGAAAAATTCCGGACATGTTTGCCCAAAAAATCGTAGCGGACCAGGGAATAGCCGGCCCAGCACAGGCTTTGGGCGCTTGAGGCGAGGCGGGAGTACGCCGGGCGGCCGTCCTGGAAGGCCGTTTCGGACATATGCCGGTATTTGCGGTAGCGCCGCCAGACCAGCCGGTCGGCGGCGGCCTCGTCCAGGGTCCACCGCACGAACATGCCGTCGGGATCGCCGGTGCGTCCCGCCTTGCGCCGGGATGCGGCCATGGCCCGAAAGAGCTTGAAGCTGGCGATGCCGAGGAAGACCTGGTCCGTGGCCTGGATGACCTCCTGGCGCAGCTCCTTGAAAAAATCGTAGTGGTGCGGCCGGGCGCCCAGGGGGGGTTCGTCCACCACCTTGTCGATGTAGCCCATGGCCAGATTGTCGGCGGCGGTAATCTTCAACCGGTTGGCGCACGCCTCGATGAGCTCCGGAGCCACCCGCTGGTCCTGCCGGATGCCGGCCTCGATGGCCGCCGCGCCCTCCGGGGAAATGACCGAATAGTAGCCGCGCGACAGCATCAAGCGCACGTCGGACAGGCCGATGGCCTCGGCCCCGCCCGAGCCGCCCTCGGAGATGACGGACACCACCGGCACCCGCAAGCCGGCCATTTCGTAAAGATTGCGGGCGATCTGTTGGGCCGCTCCGGGATATTCCTCCACCGGGTAGGCCCCGGGCGTGAACACGTAGGTATGGATGGGGATACGCTCGGTCTCGGCCACCTTCATGTACTGCAGGGCCTTGGCGTTGCCCCAGGGCTTGACCGAACCGCCGTTGCGAAATTCCTGGCCGTGGCCCTTTTCCTGGCCGATGACCATGACGGGCTGGTTGACGACCTTGTCGCCCTGGCGCCGGGCAATGGTGGCCCTGGCGATCAACATGCTGGGATCAATGGAATATTCGTCCTGGCCGCCGATTTCGGCGTAATTGTCGTACACATTTTCCAGAATGTCCTTGAGGCTGACCCGGGCGGAATGGCGCACCACCCGCACCATGTCCATGGGCGAAAGCTCGGCGTCGAGCTTTTTCTCCAGGAAGCCGAAAAGATCCTCGATCTGGCGCACCATCTGGGCTTTTTCCCCGGGCGCGACGTCCCGTTCCCGGGCGGCGAACTCGGCCAGACGGGACTCCATGAGGGCGATGTTGGCGTTTTCCCGCCCACCGAAAATATCCTTGGTGTAGGCCAGGCGTTCGCGCAATTCGGCAACACGCTTTTCGATTTCCATAATATGACATTCCAGGTCAGGCCGCGACGCACTCCGGCCCGGGCCAACCCGACCCCGATTGTTAGAATTGCAGGATGGTGGCCGTCTTTTCCCGCAGGAAGCGGACGTTGGACTTGAGCGGCGCCCCGGATTCGTCAGCGCCGGAAAGCGTCAGCCCGTCGAGGAATTCGCAGCCCCGGGTCTTGACCTCGGCCAGATCGGCCCCCCAGACGATGGCCAGGGCCAGGTTCGGATCATACTCCGTGGGAATCATGTAGGGGGCATCCGTGGGAATGTGGGTAAAAACCCGGGCCCAGGGCTTTGCCGGGAGCGCGAACCGCTCAATGCGCCCCACCCAGGGCGTAAAGCGGTTGTCCGGGTCCTCGGCGATGATGCGGTATTCCACGCCCACCCCCGAAAAGGTGATGTCGGACTGGTCGTAGCCCATGGGCTCGCCCAGGGCGAGGCGGATCTGCTCGGCCACCAGGTTGACGTCGCCCTGGCCCTTGATGCGGGAAATGGCCGCCGACACGCCGTTTTCCACCTGGATGCGGGTATTGACCTCCATCAGGAACGGCTGGCCCGTGGGCGAGACGATCCATTCCCAGGTGCCCACGTTGTCATAGCCCACTTCCCGGGCCATGGACAAGGAGTAACCGACGATATCGGACAGGAGCCCGGCCGCGTCGAAGGCGTAGTGGACCTCCCCGGGGCGAAACCCCGGAGCCACTTCCACGCGCTTTTGCCGGCCGGTGGACTGGATGGTGCAGTTGCGGGTGCCGAAGTGCACGATGTTTTTTCCCGTGCGGTCGGCCACGATCTGGACTTCCAGGTGGTTGAAATCGAAAATGCGCTGCTCGATCAGGACGCCCTCGTCGTGGAACTGGCGCTTGGCGTAGTTGCGCACGCGACGGTAGACGGTCTTGAACTGGTCGATGTCGTAGATTTCCTCGATGCCCATGCCCCCGCCGCCGGCCGAGGCCTTGACCAGCACCACGGAGTTGGCGATGCCCTGCTCGGCCTGGAAGGCGAACAGGGTTTCGGCGATCTCCTCGGCCTCCAGCTCGTCGTAGACCGGGCGGTCCGAGCCGGGCACCGTCGGAATGGACAGGCTTCTGGCCAGCCGCTTGGTGTTGATCTTGTCGCCGAGCGACCGGATGATGCGCCAGGACGGGCCGATGAAGGTCAGTCCCCGGGAACGCTCGGCCACCCGCCGGGCAAACCGGAAATCCTCGGCGAAAAAGCCGTAGCCCGGATGAATGGCCGTGGCGCCGGCATGGTCGGCCACGGACAGGATTTCGTTGGCGTCATGGTAGGAACTGACCCGATAGGCGCAGTCCGGTCCGCCCAGGGAACGGGCCAGGGCCAGATGGCCCGATGCCTCGTCGGCCTTGGTATAGATGCAAACAAAATCCAGGCCGAGCGAAACACAAGCCTGGATGATGCGCATGGCGATTTCGCCCCGGTTGGCGACCAGGACTTTTTGCTTATGGGTCGGCACGATCCGTCTTCTTTTCGTCCTCGAGGTTTTCGGTCGCGGCCAGCGCCTTGCGCAGGTCGATACGCCGCTTCTGGATTTCCAGGATCAACTTGTCGAGCCAGGCCTCCTGGCGCAGATTCAGCGCCCCGAAGGCCACGCCGGCCAGCCAGCGTTCCGGCCGGGCTTCCCGCACCACCTCGGCCGGCAGCCCGGTAACGAGCACCTTGGCGCCGATGGCCAGGGATAGCCGGCAGATCCGGCCCAGCCCCAGACCGACCTCGGGATCGACCAGGGCCAGCCCACGGGCGCTCACGTCGTGGACCACATACCGTGCCCCGTCGTCCTCGGTGGCGGCGACAAGCCCACGCACCCGTTCCCGGTGGGCCGTCCGCCGGCCGGAGCCTTCCCCAACGAGCTTGAACTCGAAGTCCATGCCGGCCTCCCTATTCGCCGATCCAGCGTTCCAGGGCGAATTCCACGCGCTGGTTCCTGGCCCGGTGCTCCGGAGTGGTGTTGGGGTAGAGCGGTTCTAAATCAGCTAACCCGGTGGCTGTCAATCGGTTGGGAGGCATGCCCAGGGAAAGCATGAAGCGCAGGACCGACACCGCCCGCAGGGAGGAAATCTCCCAATTGTCCCGAAAACGGCTGCCCGGACCAGGGGGGAGATCGTCGGTAAACCCACGGATATTAACGCGTTCTCCCGATGTTTTGATGAGAAAGCCGTAGAGCGTCTTGAGCTGGGTCTTGCCCTCGGCGGTCAGGTCCACGCCATCCTTGGGGAAAAGCACCCCGGCCGGGAAGGTGATGGTGATCTTGCCCGCCTCCAGGGTGGCGCCCACCACCCCTTCCAGGCCCTTATCGGACACGTAGGAGCGGAACTGGTCGAAGACCCGGTGCTGTTCCCCGAGAATCCGCTGCTTCAGGCGGGCCTGTTCGACCAGGGTGGACATCTCCTTGGTGGAGACCGGGCCGGACATGGTGGCCTTGGACTTGCCGCCCAGGGCGTTTTGCACGGCGTTCATCGATTCCGTGAATTTCTGGGTATCGAGGCTCGACATGGAAAACAGCATGATGAAAAAACTCATCAGGAGCATGGACATGTCGGACAGCGTGGTCAGCCACTCGCTGGGGACCTCCGATTCCTCGTCATCATTGAGGTCGACATTGTCATCGGCCATAGCGGCGCTCCCGTGGGGCGATAAACGAAGACAGCTTCTCGTACACCAGACGGGGGTTGTTGTTTTCCAGAATGCACTTGGCCCCTTCGAAAATGATTTCCAATTGGAGCGTCTCGTTTAAGGTCCTGGAATGGAGTTTGCCCGATACGGGCAGGAAAAACAAGGAAGACAGCATGGAACCATAGAAGGTGGTGATGATGGCCACGGCCATGGCCGGCCCCAGGCTCTTGGGATCATCCATACGGGTGAGCATCTGGATAAGGCCGATCAGGGTGCCGATCATGCCGTAGGAAGGCGCGAAGCCGGCCAGGGATTTGAACACCGCCTCGCCGATGGCGTGGCGGCGTTTCATGGAGCCGATCTCGATGCGCAACGTCTCCCGGATGAGTCCGGCGTCGGCATTGTCGGCGATGAGCTGGCAGGCTTTTTTTAAAATTGCATTTTCGGTATGAATGTTTTCCAGGGCAAGCAGCCCTTCGCGTCGGCTGATCTCGGCGATGCGCACCATCATGTTCACCACTTCGGCATCGCGGACCTTGCGCGAGGAAAAAATCTGCATCATGGCTGCGAAGGCCTGGAACACTTCCTCGAAGGGGTAGGCCACACAGGCGGACGCCAAGGTGCCGCCAATGACGATCATCATGCTTGGCACGTTGACGAATTCCATCAGCGTGCCGCCCATGAAAATGGCGCCGAGCACCATGGCGATGCCGGAGGTCAACCCGAGAAAGGTGGCGAGATCCATGGGGCCTTCCAGTGCGTCACAAGTCTTGTCGCGCGATCCGGCCGGAAGGGACCTTCTCCTTTCCGGCCGGACTGGCCGATGTTACAGTGGCGACAGATAGGAGGGAACGTATATGCACTGTGCCGCAGATGTAAAGCAGGCCGTTACCGACGCCGCCACGCGCCTGGGTCCGCTCGCCCCGGACGCGGTGGGCGTGGTGGCCGGCACGGGCCTGGCCGGGTTGGCCGACGGCCTGGCCAACTGCCGGGGAATCGCCCTGGGCGATCTGCCGGACGTTCCCCAGCCTTCGGCCCCGGGCCATGAGGGCCGGCTCGTGGTGGGGGAGCTTTCCGGCCGTCAGGTCGCCCTGTTCACGGGCCGGGTCCACCTCTATGAAGGACGCAGCCCGGCCGAAGTGGCCTGCGGCGTCCGGCTGCTGGCCGGTCTCGGCATCCGCACCCTGATCGTCACCAACGCCGCCGGCGCGCTCGATCCCCATTTTTCGGCCGGCGGGCTCATGCGGATCACGGACCACATCAATCTGACCGGCCGCAATCCGCTTCTCGGCCCCAACGACGACGCGCTCGGCCCGCGGTTTCCGGACATGAGCCGGGCCTACAGCCCGCGCCTGGGCGCCCTGGCCGATCAGGCCGCCCTGTCGCTCGGCATCCGGCTCGAACGCGGGATCTACGCCGGCGTCCTGGGGCCGAGCCTGGAAACCCCGGCCGAAACCCGCCTGTTGCGCAGCCTCGGGGCCGACGCCGTGGGCATGTCCACGGTGACCGAGGTCATCGCCGCCCGCCACCTGGGCCTTGCGGTGCTGGGCATCTCGTGCCTCACCAACGTCAACCTGCCCGACTGCCAGGCCGAAGCCTCCATCGAGGACATTCTGGCCACGGCCCGGGGCGCCGAGGCCAGCCTCGCCCGGCTGCTGGCGGCCGTGATTCCGCTGTGCTGACAAACGCCGGCCCCGGGAAGACGCTCCGGCCACGGCGGGCGCAGAAGGCCCCCGACGGCCACGGGAGTCCCTCCTTTGGAAACCCGAAAAGGGCCGTTTGACGGCGCGACGGGCGGGTTCCGCTAAAATATACTCTTTTGGTATACTTTTTACTTTTCCCCTGCGCCGAATCGGCGTAGGGGAGAAGCATACCCTGTTTTGACAAACCAGCACCAGGAGGATTCCTCCATGACCGAAGCCAACTGGCATGCGCAGACCCTGGCCCTGCACGCCGGCCACACGCCGGACGCGGACACGCTGTCCCGGGCCGTACCCATCTACCAGACCACGAGCTATGTCTTCCGCGACACCGACCATGCCGCCAACCTGTTCGCCTTGAAAGAGCCCGGCTACATCTACACCCGGCTCGGCAACCCCACCACCGACGTGCTGGAACGCCGGCTGGCCGCCCTGCACGGCGGTTCGGCCTGCGTCTGCACGGCTTCGGGCATGGCCGCCATCTTCTACGCCGTGGCCACCATCGCCGGGGTCGGCCAGAACATCGTTACCGGCAGCAATCTTTACGGCGGCACCCACACCCTGTTCGAGCACACCCTGAAGCGCTTCGGCATCGAGGTCCGCTTCGTCGATTCCTCGGACCCGGCCAACTTCGCCGCCGCCATCGACGACGACACCCGCCTCCTCTATTCCGAATCCATCGGCAACCCGCGCTGCAACGTGGACGATCTGCCGGGCATCGCGGCGGTGGCCCACAAGGCCGGCATTCCCTTCATCCTCGACAACACCGTGGCCGCGCCGCCGATCTTGAACCCCTTCGCGGTCGGGGCCGATCTCGCGGTCTACTCCCTGACCAAGATCATCGGCGGGCACGGCACCGCCCTCGGCGGGGCCATCGTCGAGGCCGGCGGCTTCGACTGGTCGGCCGGGGGAAGGTTCCCGGAGATCACCGAACCCGATCCCGCCTACCACGGGGTCAATTTCTGGGACATGCTGTGCCGGCTCGAAGGCACGCCCTGCACGGCCTTTTGCACCAAGGTCCGCACGGGACTCCTGCGCGACATCGGGGCCACGCCGGCGCCGATGAACAGCTTTCTCATCCTCCAGGGGCTGGAAACCCTGCCGCTGCGGGCCAAGGCCCACTGCGCGGGCGCCCAGGCCGTGGCCGAATTCCTGGAGGGCCACCCGAGCGTGGCCTGGGTCAATTACGCGGGGCTCCCCAGCCACGCCGATTACGAGCGGGCCCGCCGGCTGTTCCCCCTCGGGCCGGGGGCGGTCTTCGGCTTCGGGCTGAAGGGCGGCCTGGCCGCCGGCCGGAAGTTCATCGAGTCGGTCAAGCTGTGCTCGCACCTGGCCAATATCCTGGACGCCAAGACCCTGGTCATCCACCCGGCCAGCACCACCCATTCCCAGCTCACCCCGGCCGAGCTGGCCGCGGCCGGCGTGCCGCCGGACATGGTGCGCATCTCCGTCGGCATCGAGGACGTCCGGGACATCATCGACGACCTGGACCAGGCCTTGCAAGCCTGATGACCGGGGCGCGCATCTCGGTGATCGTGCCGGCCACGAACGCGGCCGGCACGATCAATGCGCTGGTGGACCACATCCGGGTGGTCGGCTATGGCATGGCCCCGGAAATCGTGGTGGTGGACGGCGATCCGGCCGGCCGGACCCTGGCCGCCCTGGCCAGGGACGGCGTGACCGCCCTGCCGGCCGGCCCGGGCTTGGCCGCAGGGCAAAACGCCGGGGCGGCGGCGGCCGGCGGCGACAGACTTCTCTTCCTGCCCGTCGGCACCCGGCTTCCGGTCGGGGCCTTCCAGGCCGTGACCTCGGCCCTGGCCGACCAGGCCGATGCCGGGGCGTTTTCCCTGTCGATCCGGTCCGGCAATCCGTTTTGGCATCTTCTGGCCGCCGCGACCAACCTCCGGTCGCGGCTTTGGGGCCTTGCCTGCGGCGACCAGGCCCTGTTCGTCCGGCGGGACCTTTTCCAGGCCGTCGGAGGCTTCCCGGACAAGCCCGGTCTGGAGGATCTGGCCTTCATGCGGGCCCTGGCCCGGGCGGGGGCCCGCATCTGCCTGTTGCCCCTGCGGGTCGCCATCGCGGACCAACATTTTCGCGACCAGGGACTCTGGCGGACCGCCGGCCGGGGCCTGAGGCGCCTTTTCCAGTATTATGCCGTACGCGGGTGACCGGCCGGGTCCCGGCCGCCGGTTTGACCAAACGTCCCCCGATCGGTAACGAGTGGGGGGAAAAGGGACGGACCGGCCAGGAGGCGGCATTGCAGGGATCCTACGGCGAATTAAGCGTCCGGACGTTGCTGTCCTGTTTTTTCCGGTGTTATTGCATCGGGGCGGCCTACAATACCCGGGGACTCCAGCACGTGGGCCTGGCCTTCGCCATGGAGCCGGGGCTTACGGCCATCTATCCCGACGTCGAAAAACGCAATGCGGTCTGGCCGCGCTACATGCAACTGTACAACACCCATTTTTTCTGGACCCCGCTTTTGGTGGGACTGTTCCTCTCCCTGGAGGAAAAAATCGCCCAGGGCGTGGCCCCGGCGGAAATGCTTGACAATGTGAAGACCACCACGGCATTCACCCTTTCCGCCATAGGCGACACGTTTTTTTCCGCCAGTCTGATGGGCCTGTGGGGCCTGTCGGCTGCCTGCCTGGTGGCCGGCGGTCATTTCGAGATTCTGGCCGTGCTGGCCGCCATGCTTTTCGTGGCCGTCCAGGTTTTCAAGCTGCTGACCTTCTTCGCCGGCTATCGCGAAGGATTTCAAGTGTTACGGAGGATCAGACGCTGGGATCTGGTCAATCTCGGACGCCGGGTGAAAGTGGCCAACGCGGTTTTATTGTCCGTGTTCTGGCTGTTGATCCTGCCTTGGGGCAAGGTGGGCGGTTCCCTGGCCGACGCGGCACTGGTGTGCGTCCTGGCCGTCTGGGCCGCCACCCGCCCGACGGTGTCCAGGGAAATCGTCCTCTTCGCCCTGGCCGCCGGCTGGATCGTCCTGCGCTCCCTGTGACCGGCCTGACGCCCCGGCAAACGCCCCGGGTTCCCCGGGCAAACCTCCGCCGGCACGGTGGATCATGACGCACGAAACCAGCAACGCGACCGCCGAGGTTCTGGAAGATATCACTCCCTGGGAGAAGGACGGCTTTTCCCTGCACACCCGGGTATTAAACGACCAGGGCCTGCACGCCCGACCGGCCGCCCGTCTGGCCCAGGAAGCCCAAAAATTCGTTTGCGCCATCGAAATGGCCATAAACGACACCGTGGTGGACGCCAAAAGCATCCTGGACATCCTGACCCTGGCCGCCGGCCAGGGCTGCGAGCTGGAACTGCGGGCCAAAGGCCCCGACGCCCGCGAGGCGCTCATCCGATTGGGCACGCTTTTCCGCAACCGATTCCGCTGACGGCGCGACCGTGATGCCGGCAGCGCCCGGCACGCCGGCAAAGCGTCTCCTTCCCGTCCGGCACGCCCCCCGCACGCAGCCGGGCGGCAAAAATCCCGATTTCCTTCCGGTGGCCAGGCGCGTCATGATGCGGTAGAGTAACGCTGCTTTTGTGGCCGGCGCCCAGGGCGGCCCGGCAGCCCAACCCGTCACCCGAGGAACATCCGTGGCCATGGCAACCCTTCAAGGCATCCCGGTTTCGGCCGGCATTTCCATCGGCCGAGCCCTGTTCCTCAACCGTTCCGGCGTCGGGCCGCTGCCCCGGCAGACCCTGTCCGAGCCCTTGATCCCGGCCGAAATCGCCCGCCTGGAACAGGCCTTCACCCAGTTCCGCCAGGAAATCGAACAGGCCCGGCAGCGCATTCCGCCCGAACTCAAGGAACATGCCCTGATCATCGATTCCCATCTGATGATCCTGACCGATCCCAAGTTTTCGGGCGCGGCCAAGGAGTACATCCGAACGTTGCGGATCAACGCCGAATGGGCCCTGGACAAGGCGGTGGCCGATCTGGAAAAGACCTTTTCCGCCCTGGACGACCCCTATTTCCGCGACCGCATCCAGGATGTGCGCACCGTGGCCGTCCGCGTCCAGGCCCGTCTGGCCGGCCAGGGCTACGACATGAAGACCATCGAGAACCGCGTGGTGGTCATGGCCCACGACATCTCGCCGGCCGATACCGCCACGCTGCAGACCGACAAGATCATGGCCCTGGTCACGGTCCAGGGCGGCAAGACCTCCCATACCGGCATCCTGGCCCGGACGCTTGGCATTCCGGCCGTGGTCGGGGTGACCGACCTCGAAGGCGCGGCCCGGGACGGCGATCTGGTGGTGGTGGACGGGTTGCGGGGCGAAGTGGTCCTGTCGCCGGACGAGGAGGAGCTGGCCAGGCTCTCCGACCTCAAATACCAGTTCGAGGCCTATCAGGCCGGCATCATGCGCGGCTGCCACCTGCCGGGCGAAACCATCGACGGCTACCGGATCAAGGTCAAAGCCAACATCGAGCTTCTGGAAGAGGTGCCGGCCATCATCAACAACGGCGGCGAGGGCGTGGGGCTTTACCGCACCGAATTTTCCTACATGAACCGGCCGAAGCTCCCCACCGAGGACGAGCTGTACGAGGAATACCTCGACCTGGCCACCATCATGTCGCCCAAGCGGGTGACGCTGCGCACCCTGGACGCCGGGGCCGACAAGTTCGTCAAAACCCTGGGCTCCTTCGACGAACGCAACCCGGCCCTGGGCCTGCGGGCCATCCGCCTGTGCATGTACCACCGCGACATCTTCAAGACCCAGGTGCGGGCCATCCTGCGGGCGTCGGTGGCCGGCAACATCTCGGTCATGTTCCCCATGATCTCGGGCTTGCGGGAAATCCGGCAGGCCAAGGGCTTGCTCGCCGAATGCCGGGCGGAACTGCGCCGCGAGGGGCGTCGTTTCGAGCCGGACATGCCCGTCGGCATCATGATGGAACTGCCCTCGGCCGTGATGATCGCCGAAATCCTGGCCCGGGAGGTCGATTTCTTCAGCATCGGCACCAACGACCTCATCCAGTATTCCCTCGGCATCGACCGGACCAACCGCTACGTCGCCCACCTCTACCAGCCGCTGCATCCGGCGGTGGTCAGAAGCATCAAGCATGTGGTGGACGCGGCCCATCAGGCCGGCATCGAAGTGAGTCTGTGCGGCGAAATGGCTTCCGACCCCTTTTGCGTGCCCATCCTCATGGGCATGCAGATCGACTGCATCAGCCTCACCCCCCAGGCCATCCCGGGCATCAAGCGCATCATCCGCCAGGCCACCATGGACGACTGCAAGAAGCTTTTGAAGCTCGTGCTGGAGAGCCCGTCGGTCAGCAAGACCAATGCCCTGGTCCAGGAGACCATCTTCCGCCAGTTCCCGGACGAACTCATGTTCTACTCTTCGCTGCTGGACCGGGAAGAGGGACCGGCGCGCCATTAGGCGCCCCCGAAAGGCCTCGACGCATGGCCCTGGCGGGCCGACCCGAAATCGCGTAGTGGTCATCCTTTCATGAACAAAGGGGCACCATGGCAGCCAAGGAAGCAGGCGAAAAACTGATCGCCCAGAATAAAAAAGCCAGGTATCTTTACGAATTTCTGGAAAAATACGAGGCAGGCCTGGTGCTGACCGGCACCGAGGTCAAATCCCTGCGGGCCGGCAAGATCAGTTTCAAGGACGGCTACGTCAAATGCAGCGAAGGCGAGGCCTTCCTGGTCGGCGTCCATATCGCGCCCTATGAGAACGCCGGCTACGTGAGCCATGATCCCGAGCGGCCGCGCAAGCTGCTTTTGCACGCCGCCGAACTGGCCGGCCTGCAGGCCAAGGTGGACCAGAGGGGCCTGACCGTGGTCCCGGTGCGCCTGTATTTCAAAAACGGCAAGGTCAAGGTGGAAATCGCCCTGGCCCGCGGCAAAAAAGTCTTCGACCGCCGCGACGACCTCAAGGCCCGGGACCTGGCCCGAGATCTGGCCCGGGAACTGGATCGCCATTAGGAGTCGTCCCATGCACGCCCCCACCCGCGACTGTTGGCTGCTGTTCGCCCTGCTTTGCTTTCTGGTCGCCGGCCGGCCGGCCCAGTCCGGCCCCACCGAGGCCGACCAGCGCGTGGATGCCTTCCTCGACGAGACGGCCAGCCTGTTCGGCACCTCCGAGGCCGATATCGTGCGGATCCTGGGCCAGCCCCGCGAACGCCAGGCCATGCCGTTTACCAGCCCCCATGACGATGTGCCCTATGAGGTCGTCTCCCTGACCTACGACGGTCTTTTCATTTCGCTTTACAGCATGGAGGGCGGGCAGCGGCAGTTCATCCACCAGATCAAGGTCACGGGCGGCCCCACCTGCTTCGCCCGCAAGATCTGCCTGGGCACGCCCCGGGAACGGCTCGCCTCGAGCCTCGGCCAGCCCGAGGAGCGGGAAGATTCCAACTGGCGCTATTCGGACATGACCGGCTACAACGAACTCGTCTTCACCTTCGACGCCAAGGGCGCCATCGACTCCATGACCTGGACCGCCGAGGCCGACTGACCATGACGACCGCCACTCCGCTCGCTCCGGCCGCCCGTCGCGTTCTGGAAAAACTGTTTCCCGGCGACGCCGCCGTGTTTGCCCCCGAGGCCATGTGCGTCTACGGCGCCGACGCCTCGCGGCGCTTCGCCCCGCCGGCGGCGGTGGTGCGGCCGGACAGCGCCGAACAGGTGCGGGAACTTTTGGCCTTCGCCCAGACCGAGCGCATCCCCATCCTGCCCCGCGGCCGGGCCACCAACACCGTGGGCGACTGCGTGCCGGTGGCCGGCGGCATCGTGGTGTCCACCGCCCGCCTTAACCGCATCGTGGAAATCGACGGGGATGATTTCGTGGCCGTGGTGGAGCCGGGGGTCATCACCAACGATTTGCAGACGGCCCTGAGCCCGCACCGGCTCTTTTACGCCCCGGACCCGGCCAGCGCGAAGTTCGCCACCATCGGCGGCAACGCCGCCACCTGCGCCGGCGGCATGCGGGCCGTCAAATACGGCGTGACCCGGGACCATGTCCTCGGCATCGAGGCCGTCCTGCCCGGCGGCTTCCCCATCGCGACCGGCGGCCGCACCCATAAAAACGTGGTCGGCCTGGATCTCACCCGGCTGCTGGTGGGTTCCGAGGGCACGCTCGCCTTTTTCACCCGGCTGACCGTCAAGCTTTTGCCCCTGCCCCAGGCCACGGCCACCCTGGCCGTGGCCTATCCGTCCGTGGACGCGGCGCTTACCGCCGCCGGCGACGTGTTCCGGGCCGGCATCCTGCCGGTGGCCATGGAGCTTTTGGCCCGGGAATCCATGCTCGCCGTGGCCGGCATCAATCCCGTGCCCTGGCCGGAGACGGCCGGGGCGGTCCTGCTGCTGCGGGTGGACGGCTCGCCCGAGGCCGTGGCCGCCGACAGCCGCCTGCTGGCCGCCGCCACGGGGCAAGCCGGCCCGGTCTGGAGCCGGACAGCCACCACCCCCGAAGACGAGGAACCCCTGTGGGAGTTGCGGCGGCTCCTTAACCCGGCCTCCTTCAAGGCCGCCCCGAACAAGCTCAGCGACGACGTGACCGTCCCCCGAGGCAGGCTCCGTGAGGCGGCCGCCGGCGTGGAAGCCATCGGCCGGGAGGAAGGCGTGCGCATCTTGCTGTTCGGCCATGTGGGCGACGGCAACCTCCACGTCAACATCATGCACGATGCGGCGAACGCCGAAGAACGCCGGCATGCCTTGACAGCCCGGGAACGCATCCTCATGTTATGTCTCAAACTGCGCGGCACGCTTTCCGGCGAGCATGGGGTGGGGCTCTCGAAGCTGCCCTTTCTCGACCGTCAGCTCGGCGCCACGGAGCGTGCGCTCATGCGCCGGCTCAAGGCTGCCTTCGATCCCTGCGGCATCATGAACCCCGACAAGGCCTATTGACCCGTGTCCGACGAATCCGCTCCCATCCATTGCCTGCACGGCCAGGGGAACCGTCCGGAATGCATCCTGTGCGGCCGGTGCCTCTCCGTATGTCCCCTTTTTACCGCCACCGGCCGCGAGGAACTCTCGCCCCGGGCAAAATTCTTCATGACCCGGGCCGTGGCCGAGGGCCGGCTGGACCTGTCGACCAAGGCGGTCGAGCTTTTGGCCACGGTCTGCCTGTCCTGCGGCAAATGCGAATCCGCCTGTCCGCTGGGGCTGTGCGGGCCGGATCTGGTGGCCGGGCTGCGGGCCGCCCATCCGGGCTTCGCCGGCTACCTCTGGAAACTCTGGATCGAACGGGCCGGGCTGATGTGGCCGCTGGCCAAGGCCGTGGCCAGGCTCGTGCCCGACGGCCTGCCCATCGAGGCGGTGAGCCGGGCCAAGGCCTCCCTGGCCGCCCTGGGCTCGGGCCAGGCCCCGACGCCCTGGCTTTTCCCCGAGACCTTCGACCGGCGCCGGGAAGGCCAGAAAGCCGTCCTTTTTGCCGGCTGCGTGGCCGAATACGCCACGCCGCAGTGGAAGGACGCCGCCAAACGGCTTTTGGCCGGCCTCGGCATCGAGCTGCTGCCGGACCCCGGCTTTACCTGCTGCGGCTGTACGCTCGGCCATGCCGGAGCCCCCGAGGCCCAGGCCGCCATGCAACAGCAAAATATCGAGGCCTGGCGCCGGGCCGGCCGGCCGATGATGGTGGTCTTCTGCGCCACCTGCCGGTGCGGCCTGCGCTCCTACGCCAAAAAAAGCCTGGGCCTGACCATGGCCGAGGTCGATACCTGGCGCGACGGGCTCGTGTCCCTGGCCGACCTGCTCGGTGACACCCGCTTCCGGGTGGGGCCGACCGCGCCGCCGGCCGTCCGCTACCACCGCCCCTGCCACGGCGCCGGCGGCAACCAGGATCTGTCCATGCTGCGCCGGATCGTGGGCGAGCGCCTGGTGTTCAATGAAAACGAAACGCCCTGCTGCGGTTTCGGCGGCCTGACCAAGCTCACCTCTCCCGAACTTTCCGATCTGGTGGCCTCCCGGGCCCTGGCCATCTATGCCCCGGAGCCGGGCGACCAGATCGTCACCGGCTGCGCCGGTTGCGTCACGCAACTGCGCGCCGCAGCGCCCACGGGCGTGACCGTCGGCCATTGGCTGGAGATCATGGGCTGACGCCCCCCGTCCGCCATGCTATGTCGCCTGCGGCGTGCGGGCCGGCGGGGATCCCCTCCCCGACCCAAGCGTCCGTTTCGCACGCCGAATAACAACGCAACCAATGACAACCATTGAAAGTTTTTTTGAAAGAAGGAGCGCGAGCAGGGATTCTTTTTTCCCCAAAAAAGGTTCCCTCCCCTCCCATCGCCTAAAGGAGTCCCTTCCATGCTGAAAGCCATAGCCAAGAAAATCATCGGGTCGCGCAATGATCGCTACCTGAAGGGGTTGCGGCCCATCGTCGCGGCCATCAACACTTTCGAACCGCAGGTCAAAGCCCTCTCCGACGACGCCATGCGTTCCCGCATCGTCGAGCTGCGCCAGGAAGTGGCGAACGGCAAGACCCTCGACGCCATCCTGCCGGAAGTGTTCGCCCTGGTGCGCGAGGGTTCGGTCCGCGCCCTCGGCATGCGCCATTTCGACGTCCAGCTGGTCGGCGGCATTACGCTGCATCAGGGCAAGATCGCCGAGATGAAAACCGGCGAAGGCAAAACCCTGGTGGCCACCCTGCCCATGGTCTTAAACGCCCTGACCGGCAAGGGCGTGCACCTCATCACCGTCAACGACTACCTGGCCCGCCGCGACGCCGCCTGGATGGGCAAGCTCTACAACTTCCTCGGCCTTACCGTCGGGGTCATCGTCCACGGCCTGGAAGACCCGGAACGCCAGACCAACTACGGCGCGGATATCACCTACGGCACCAACAACGAGTTCGGCTTCGACTATCTGCGCGACAACATGAAGTTCTACAAGGAGCAGCTCGTGCAGCGGCCGCTCCATTACGCCATCGTGGATGAAGTGGACTCCATCCTCATCGACGAGGCCAGAACGCCGCTGATCATTTCCGGCATGTCCGAGGATTCCTCGACGCTCTACGCCCGGATCAACGCCTTTATTCCCATGCTCCACAAGGAAAAGCACTTCACCATCGACGAGAAGGCCCGCACCGTGCTTTTGACCGACGACGGCGTGGCCCGCATGGAGGAACTGCTCAAGATCGACAACCTCTACGATCCGGCCAACGTCACCCTCCAGCATCACGTGCTCCAGGCCCTAAAGGCCCATCACGTCTTCCAGCGCGACGTGGATTACGTGGTCAAGGACAATCAGGTCGTGATCGTCGATGAGTTCACCGGCCGCCTGATGCCGGGCCGGCGCTATTCCGACGGCCTGCACCAGGCCCTGGAAGCCAAGGAAGGCGTGGAGGTGGAATCCGAGAACCAGACGCTCGCCACCATCACCTTCCAGAACTATTTCCGCATGTACGACAAGCTGTCCGGCATGACCGGCACGGCCGACACCGAGGCCGTGGAATTCCGGGAAATCTACGATCTGGAAGTCATCTCCATCCCCACCAACCAGCCCATGATCCGCAAGGACCTCCCCGATCTGGTCTACAAGACCCAGCGGGAAAAATTCGAGGCCATCGCCCACGACGTGGGGGAGCTGCACAAAAAGGGGCAGCCGGTGCTGGTCGGCACGGTCTCCATCGAAAAATCCGAGCTCCTCTCGGAAATGCTCAAGAAATCCGGCGTGCCCCATGACGTCTTGAATGCCAAGAACCACGAAAAGGAAGCCGAGATCGTGGCCCTGGCCGGCCAGGCCGGCCGCGTCACCATCGCCACCAACATGGCCGGCCGCGGCACGGATATCGTGCTCGGCCCGGGGGTCACGGACCTCGGGGGCCTGCACATCCTCGGCACCGAGCGACACGAATCGCGGCGCATCGACAACCAGTTGCGCGGCCGTTCGGGCCGCCAGGGCGATCCGGGCTCCTCGCGCTTCTATCTGGCCCTGGACGACGACCTCATGCGGCTGTTCGGTTCGGACCGCTTGAAGGGGCTGATGGGCAAACTCGGCATGGAAGACGGCGAACCCATCGAGAACCGCATGGTGTCCAAAGCCATCGAAAACGCCCAAAAACGGGTGGAAGCCCACAACTTCGAAATCCGCAAGCAGCTCCTCGAATACGACAACGTCATGAACCAACAGCGCGAGGTCATCTATTCCCGCCGCCGGGAACTGATGGAAACGCCCGAACCGGAAGCCTTCGCCGGGGAGTATATCGAGGAGATCGTCGCGGAGGTCTTCGCCCCGCTGGAGGCGGCCAAGGAAGGCCCCGACCCCGAAAGCCTGGACGCCGCCAAGGCCCAGATCGAGGACCTGTTCAACCTGCGGCCGGAGATCACGACCGGCGCCGCCGAGGAAAAGGAAATGGTCCTGGCCGCGGCCCGGGGCCGTCTGGAAGCCCTGGCCGCCTCGGCCGGCGATCAGGCCAAGGAAATCATCCGCTATTTCCTCCTCGACGCCCTGGACCGGTACTGGAAGGAACATCTGCTCTCCATGGACCATCTGCGCGACGGCATCGGGCTTCGCGGCTACGGGCAGCAGGACCCCAAGCAGGAATACAAGCGGGAGGGCTTTCTCCTCTTCCAGCAGTTGATCGACACCATCCGGGACGCCGCCATCCGGGCGCTGTCCCGGGTCCAGCTGCGCAGTGAGGTCCGGGAACAGGAATTCCAGCACAAGGACGACACGGCCAACCTCCAGTATTCGGGCAGCGGAGAAGCCGCCGAAGCGAAACAGACGCCCAAGCGCCGGACCACCCCCAAGGTCGGCCGCAATGATCCCTGTCCCTGCGGCAGCGGTAAAAAGTACAAAAAATGCTGCGGCAATAAATGATCCGGCCGGCCTTGCCCGCAAGGCCGCTTTTCCCTACAGTCGTCAAGTGGGCCACTGCCTGGCTCACCTGGCAGTGCGCCGGGAGGGGGCGGCCTCCTCCCGGCAAGGCGGATTGGGCCGCTCGTTTCGACCGGGTTGGTGGGCATGTTCGTCATCATCGGCATCGCGGTAGTTCTGGGCTGCGTCCTGGGCGGCTATATGCTCGAGGGCGGGCACATGTACGTGCTGTTCCAGCCCATCGAGCTCCTGATCATCGGCGGGGCGGCCCTGGGCTCGTTTTTCATTTCGGCGCCCAAGTCCATCGTCATCGGCACCTTCAAGCACATCCTGCACGTCTTCACCGGCAAGGAACCGTCGGCCGCCGATTTCCAGGATCTGCTCACCCTGCTTTACGAACTCATCAACATCGCCCGGCGCGACGGCATCGTGGCCCTGGAACCGCACGTCTCCAAGCCCGAACAGTCCGCCACCATCAACCGTTACCCTGCCATCGCCAAAAACAAACAGCTCGCCTTTTTTATCTGCGACAACATCAAGGCCCTGCTCTCGGAAGGCATCGACGCCCACCGCTACGACGACCTCATGCGCACGGACATCGCCACCCTGAACCACCATGCCCTGACCGCGCCGGCCGCCGTGACCCGGGTGGCCGACTCGCTGCCGGGGCTCGGCATCGTGGCCGCCGTGCTCGGTATCGTGCTCACCATGGCCAAGATCAACGAGCCGCCCGAGGTGCTCGGCCACAGCATCGGCGCGGCCCTGGTCGGCACCTTTCTGGGCATCCTTTTGTGCTACGGCTTTGTCGGCCCCATGGCCTCCAACCTGGAATACCAGGCCAAGGCCCAGGAAACCATGCTGCACGTGGCCAAGGAGGTCCTGGCCGCCTTCAACTCGGGATTTTCGCCCATGCTGTCGGTGGAGATGGGCCGCCGGGCCATTCCCGAAGACGTGCGGCCGTCCATGGAAGACATGGAGGGGGCGCTGCGTGGCAAAAAATAACGAAGGCAAGACCGTCATCATCTACCGCGACTCGGGCGAGGGGCATGCCGCCCACCACGGCGGTTCCTGGAAAGTGGCCTATGCCGACTTCGTCACGGCGCTCATGGCCTTTTTCCTCCTGATGTGGCTCATCAATACGCTGAAGCCCGAACGCAAGACCGAACTCTCCCTGGTCTTCCAGGACAAGAACGTCCCGTCCAAGGAGAAGGTGAAAAACCTGGAAAAGGTGCCCACCTTCATCAACAAGGACGCCGTCAAGGGCAGTCCCGAATTCAAGCTCTCCCAGGAAAACAAGCTCAAATACGAAATCGCCATCCTCATCAAGGAACTCATCACGTCCGACCCGAACGTCAAAAGCAATTCCGGGGTCAGCAACGAATCCTCGGGCGTGCTGATGCAGGTCAACAATTCGGTGATGTTTAAGCCCTCCTCGGCCCAGATCACACCCGAGGCCGAAAAGGTGCTGGCCGGCGTGGCCAAGATTTTGCGGGACTACAAGATCAACCTGACCGTGCGCGGCCATGCCGACGACGGCGAAGCCGGCGGTCCCTACCCGTCCAAATGGGAACTCTCGGCCGCCCGGGCGGCGGCCGCCGCCCGCTATCTGGCGGAAAAGGCCGACATTCCCACCACGCGGCTGCGGGCCGTGGGGCTGGCCGACAGCCAGCCGCTGGTGCCGCCCACTTCGCCGGAGAACATCGCCCGCAACCGGCGCATCGAATTTTTCTATTCCAGTCCGGATATGCGCCCGAACGAACGCGGCCAGGACGGTCCGTAGCGGATCCCAGGCACGTCCGGGTGCCCCTGGCGCCCTCGGAAACGGCCTGTTCCAACGGTTTTTTCATCCATCGAGACCGCTGCGCAATTGCGCCATGGGAAATGCCTCCGGCGGCCAAAGGGCTCCGCCCTTTGGAAACCCGATATGATTTGAGACAGTTGCAGTCCTAGGATTGGGGCACCGGCATGCCGGCATGGAATTGTGCAACAGTCTCACTATGCGATCCTTGCACCGTTCCCTGAAGGCCTTTCTTTGCCGCAACAGCCTGTTGCAAAATAGGCTGCGCGGGCCAAAGTTTCCCTTGTAGCAGCTAGGAATAGTTGATCTTTACTCGACAATCCCAGGATAGAAAAAGTTTCGGTTGGACTTTTGCAACACACTGTCAAGCCTGCAATGCCAGCCTCCTCAAATCCTCTCGGGATTCCAAAGGGCGCGAGCCCTTTGGCCGCCGGAGGCATCTCCTACCCCCCCTCCAGATGGAAAGAGGTCCGCAACAGCTCCCTTGATTCCCGAAAGACCGAATCGATCCGCCCGGAAAGTTCCGCCGATTTGGCCCGGTCCCCGTTCCGGCTCGCCTCGCGCAGGGACCGGGCCAGCTCGATAACCCGATTGAGCCCGGCATTGCCGGCGCAACTGACCAGATCATGGACGGCCCGGCCCAGGGCGGCCTCATCGCCGTGTTGCACCGCTTCCCCCATCCGCCGGCAACACCCCTCGCAGTCCGCGAGCAGCACCCGGACGACCTCTTCGAAGCGCTCGGCGGTAGTGAGTTCGCGCAACTGCTGCAGCACCGCCGGGTCGAACAGGTCCGGCCGGGCGACCTGGCTGTCGGCTGCCGGGGCCGGCGGCAAGAACCGGGTCAGGGTCCGCCACAGCACGGCCTCCTCGAAGGGCTTGGCGATATGCGCGTTCATGCCGGCCTGCTCGCACAACCGGATGTCCTCGGGGCTGGTGTTGGCGGTCATGGCGACGATGGGCAGCGTGGCGAAGCGCGGATTGCGGCGCAGGCGGCGCGTGGCGCTGACGCCGTCCAGCACCGGCAGCATCATGTCCATCAGCACCACGGCGTAGGTGCCATCGGCCGCCTGTTCGAGCTTGGCCACGGCCTGCTCGCCGTCCTCGGCCAGATCGACCTGCATCCCCGCCGTCTCCAAAAGTTCGCGACCGATCAACTGATTGAGCGGATCATCCTCCACCAGAAGCACCCGCCGACCGGCCAGGCTGTCCCAGGACGGTTCGACGGCGGCGGGCTCGCTCAACGGCAGCGGCCTGACGCCCGGTGCGACCGGCTCCACCCGGACGCGAAACCAGAAGCGGCTGCCCTCGCCCGGCCGACTGCGTACGCCGACCCCGCCACCCATCTTTTCGGCCAACTCCTTACAGATGGCCAGTCCCAGGCCGGTGCCGCCGTAGCGCCGGGAGATCGAGGCATCAAGCTGCTGAAAGGGCTGAAAGAGCTGCTCCATCCGGTCGGGAGCGATGCCTATGCCCTGATCCGCCACCTCGCCGCAGAGCAGGATGACGCCGCCCTTGCCACGCTCCGTCCGCAGGCGGACGCGGATGGTGCCGGTTTCGCTGAACTTGATGGCATTATTGACGTAATTGAGCAAGATCTGGCTGATCCGCAAGGGATCGCCGCTCAGGACCTCCGGCAGCCCGTCGTCCGCCTCGGTCAACAGGGTGAGCCCCTTGCCGGTGGCCTTGTCCGCAAGCATGTCCCGGAGGTGCTCCAGCAGGGCCTTGGGGGCAAAGGGAATGCGCTCCAGCCGGATATACCCGCCGTCAATCTTGGAGAAATCCAGGATATCGTTGATGATGCCGAGCAGATGTTGCCCGGCGCGCAGGATTTTTCCGATCCGGTCGCGCTGGCGCGGGTCCTTCGCATGGCGCAGGCTCAGCCGGGCGAAACCGAGGATGGCGTTCATGGGCGTACGGATCTCGTGGCTCATGGTGGCCAGAAAGGCGGCCTTGGCCTGGCTGGCGGCCTCGGCCTGGGTCTTTTCCACCGCCAGCCGACGCAGCGACAGGGCCAAAATGACGGCAAAGGCCATGATCTGGAGGCAGGCTCCGAGCTGCATGGCCCCGATGGTCAGGGTGGAGACATTGATCACCACAAGAAGCTGCAGATAATAGAGGCACACACCGGCAATGAGCGCGGCAAAAGCGGCGCACATGAAGCCAGCCCCCTTGACACCGCGCAGAGCCAGCCACAGGGCCACGCCAAAATGCAGCAGCGTCAGCACGACACCGACAATGGTGCAATCAAAGGCAAGGGTATATTTATCAAAGGCTAAAGGAATCATGCCGGCAATGATGAGGACGATCAGTGCCCGCATAATCCACCAGAGCCAACGACTGATGTACTTCTGCGGCTTAAGGAGGTTGATGGCCAGGCCGTTGGCCAGGACGAAACAGAGGCTGGTTGCCCCGAGCGTCAACACGTTATGGACAAACGGTTTATCCGGCCACAAATACATCATATCGAAGCCGCTGGCCACGCAACTATAGAGCAAAAAACTCAGAAGATACATCGTATAAAGAACAATAGACGTATCGTGAATAAAGATGAGCAAGGCAAGGCTAAACAGGACGAGGACCAGCACCCCACCATGAAAGAGCGACAGCAGGATATTCTCACTGCGTGCCTGACGGAAAAATGCCGCGCGGCTGGAAATGCTGAGCGGCAGGATCTCAAAAAGCCCGTCATGCGTATCGAGCCGGAGGTAGACATCGAGCGTCTGCCCGCCGTCGAAATGCAACGGCAGGGCCAGACTGCGGCTCTCGATCGGACGCGAACCGAAAGGGAGCCGATCCCCCATCCGGCCGTGCGAGACCAGCTCGCCCGTGGCGTCGAACACGTACCAGTCGACAAAATCCTGCTGGGTCGAGCCGGTATCGAGCACGCAATCGAGCGGCTTCTCCGCGCCGTTGTGGAGACGCAACCGGGCCCACCAGGCGGAATGGGAGATCCCGAGCGAAAGGGCCTGCCCATGCCCCGGCTGCCAGCCCCGGGCCTGCCGGACCGCGTCCACGGTGCTTCGCCGCCCGGAATCTTCGAGAAGTTCGAGGCGGGGGGTAAGGAGGAGGTGGTCAGGAGCGTTGCCCACCTCGGTCAGCGGCGACGCGGCCTGGGCGCAGGCGGCCAGGAACACGAAAAAAAGACCGGCCCGGACCAGCAACCGGACAAACGGGCCGACCGGTCCCTTGCCGGGGCCGGGCCGTGGCGTATCCCCGTACGGGGCTGTCGTTGCAATCATACGTGCAGGCGGCCCCTCGCGCGGAGCGCCGGGGTTTCCATGGAGCGCGACCACCCTGCAACCGCGCACGGTCGGCCCAAAACAGGTCGCACCCGCTCTTCCTCCTGGGGGGAAAAGAGCCTCGCCGGCCCAGGACCGGCACTCCCTAGCCGAATACTTTAATGTCGGCGGCGAAGACGCCGACGATACGCTCCCGGTCGAAAATCGGGGTCGAAATGGTCAGACACGTGGCGCCCGAGGCCTCGGAAACATACAACGGCGAGATCACGGTGTCCTGTTGGGCCATGCAGGCGGTAAACCAAGGCCGTTGCGACCAGTCCCGCCCCCGGACGGATCGGGCGTTTTGGGCATGGAAACCGGCCGGCGCGATGTTCTCCGTGACCTGGATGCCCCGGGCGTCCGTGGCGTACAGCAATTCGAGGAAACTGTTTGCGGCCAGGGCCCGGCGCATGAGGCGCTCCATGGCATCCCGGCCAAGGCCGACCATCTCCGGATCGACGGCCAGGGCTTCCACCAGGGACTGGGCCTCGCCCTGGCCGAGCAGACGAAAGACGCCGTTCAGTTTGATGAGTTCCTCGATCTGCCCGCCGAGCGTTTCGATGGTTTTCGAGGAGCGGACCATGCCTGCGGTCGTGCGCCCCGACAAATCGCGGATGCGGTCGATGGCGGCTTTGATGCGATCATTGGCGGCGACCTGATCGTCCGAAGCGGCGGCGATGGCCCGAACCTGGGTCGCGGCGTCGCCGGACAGCCCGACAATGCCGCCGAGGGCCTCCCGGGACTGCCCGGCCAGGGTCGTGGCCGATTCCACGGCCAAGGCGGCCTGGTCCATCTGCTGGATGTTGTCGAAGGTGCCCTGCTGGATGGCCTGGATAACCCGACCGACTTCGGCCGTGGCGGCCATGGTCTTTTCGGCGAGCTTGCGCACCTCGTCGGCCACGACGGCAAACCCGCGCCCGGCCTCGCCGGCCCGGGCCGCCTCGATGGCGGCATTTAAGGCGAGAAGGTTGGTCTGATCGGCGATATCGGAAATGACGGTCATGACCTGGCCGATGGATTCGGCCTGGTGGCCCAACTCCGCCATGTTGGTCTTGAGCGCCGCAGTCAGGCTGCTGCCCTTGCCGATGGCCGCAACCGAATTATCCACCACCTCGGCGCCGGCCCGGGCCCGGCTGCGGGCCTCTTCGGCGGCGGTGGCGGCCCGGTCGGCACTGGCGGCCACCGCCAGGGTGCTCTCCACCATGACGGTCACGGCCTCGGCCGTGGCATCCACGCACCGGCGCTCTTCCTCGGCCCCGCCGCTCACCTGCCGGGCCTCGTCGCGCAGGTCGACGGTGGCCCTTTTGATGGTGTCGGCCACCTGTTCCAGGGTCGCCCCGGCCCCGAGCATGCCCTCGCGGCGGGCGGCGTCGCGTTTGCGGGCGCGCTCGGCCTGCCTGGAGGCTTCCTCGGCCGCCGTCGCATGGGCCGCCGCCTGCATGGTCTTGGACTTGGCCACATCGAGCTGGTTTTCCATGACCAGGACCATGGCAAAAAGGTTGTCCCGCAACACGCCAAGCGGCCCCCCGAACCGGGCATCGGCCGGCGGCGTCACGGATTCCCCCTCGGCAACGCGCGCGGCGCAGGCGGCCAAAAGCCGCAGGGGGCGCAACAGCGCCGCATCAAGGCCGAGGGCGGCCCCACCGGCCAAAAGGACGGCGGCGGCCAGCCGCACGGACAGGGACGGGGCGGCGACCAGCACCACCAAAAGAAGACCGATCGCCAAAAGGCCGCCCAAAAGGCGAAGTTGCCGGGAACGTTGCATAGACTCCCCCTTATGCCTCGGAAAAGGGCCGGGCCGGGGCGGAGGCACACCCATCCGGCCTGACGACAGCCCTCCTCATGCGTTACAGTGACAATTTTGCAGCACTGGGGATCTTCCTGTCAACGCAACGGAGAAAAGACGTTTTTTGTTCTTTAAGGCCGAGGCCCGCCTGGACGGCGGGAAGGTCTCCGGCGATCGAAGGGACACACCTTGAAAACGCTGCACGGTGGACCGTAGGGGAAAGCCTCCGGCGGCCAAAGGGTTTCACCCTTTGGAATCCTCGCAGCATCGCAGCTTGCGCACTGGCCCTCTCACGAGGACATCGCCGGGGCTGGCCATTGCGGCAGTGGGCGCATCTTTGGCATCCCATACGAACGCAGGAAGGCCCATTGTCCCGCGATCGCGCGTCCCGTGGCCCTACGAGACCCGGTCCCCGGGAGCGACCGGCGCGGACGGGCCGAGCAGGGCCAGGCCGCCGGCGTGCTTGACCGCCAGGATCATGCCGTGGGACGTGGCGCCGCGCATGGTCCTGGGGGCCAGGTTGGCCACCAGCACCACCTGCCGCCCGACCAGTTCCGCGGGCGTGAAGTGCTCGGCCAAGCCGGCCACCACCGGCCGGGGCTCCGGTTCGCCGATATCCACGGCCACGGCGTAAAGACGATCGGCTCCCGGCACCGGGGCGACCGAGACAACGGTCCCCACCCGCAGGTCGAGCCGGGCGAATTCCTCGAAGGCCACTGCGGCGGCCGGTTCGGGCCTGGGGGCCGCCGACTTTTTCTTGGCCTTTTCCTTGGCCTTGGGTGCCGGGGCCGCTTCCTTGGCCGCTGCCGGCTCCAGGCGCGGGAACAGGTTGGACGTGGCGGCCACGGTCGTCCCGGCCGGAAGCGGCGCGAAGGCCTCGGCCTCGGCGGCCAAATTCAGCCCGTCGGTCGTCTGGCCGAGCTGGCCGAGCAGGGTCGTCGCCGCCTCGGGCATGACCGGCAGCAGGCAGACGGCCACCTTGCGCAGCCCGCCCAGGGCCGTGGCCATGACCGTGCCCAACCGGTCGGTGCGGCCTTCCTTGAAAAGGGTCCAGGGCGCCGTGGCGTCGATATATTTGTTGAGCCCGCGCACGAGTTCCCACAGCGATTCCAGGGCCCGGGAAAACTGGGTGGCGCCGAAAAGGGTCACGAAATTCCGGCCGGCGTTCCGGCCCAATTCGAACAGCTCAATGTCAATCTGGTCGTATTTGCTCTCCGGTGGCATCGTGGCCACGAACTCCGCACCACGGTTGAGCCAATTGCGCAGATCGATCGGCGGCACCGTGCCGATGGACTCCTTGGCACGGATAGCCTGCTTGGCCAGAGCGGTCGGTGGCACTGTGCTGCCGAAATACTTGGCGGTCATGGCCAGGGTGCGGCTGGCCAGATTGCCGAGATCGTTGGCCAGATCGGCGTTGAACCGGCCGACAAGCGCCTCTTCGGAAAAGCTCGCGTCCGCGCCGAAGACCATCTCCCGCAGCAGAAAATAGCGCATCCCGGACAGGCCCACCTGTTCGGCCATGGCCAACGGTTCGACCACGTTGCCGAGCGACTTGGACATCTTGGTGTCGCGCACGAGCCAGTAGCCGTGGACGTTCAAGCGTTTATACAGCGGCAGCCCCATGGCCAGCAGCATGGTCGGCCAGAAGATGGCGTGGGGTTTTAAAATGTCCTTGGCCACCACATGCTCGGCCACGCTCCACCAGGCCGGAAACTCCGGATTGTCGGGCCAGCCCTGGGCGGTCAGGTAATTGAGCAGGGCGTCGAACCAGACATAGGTGACGAAGTCGGCGTCGAACGGCAGTTCGATGCCCCAGGTCAGGCGCGATTTGGGCCGGGAAATGCACAGATCGTCCAGGGCGCCGGATTCGAGGAGGCTCACCACCTCGTTGCGATACTGGCGTGGCCGGATGAAGTCCGGATGGGCCCGGATGTGGTCGAGCAGCGCCCCCTGATACTTGGACATGCGGAAAAAATAATTTTTTTCCGCAATGTATTCGGGCTTGACCTTGTGGTCGGGGCACAGGCCGTCCACCAGCTCCTTGTCGGTCAGGAAGCGCTCGCAGCCCTTGCAGTAATGCCCGCCGTATTCCCCGAAATAGATGTCGCCCTTGTCATAGACAAGCTGCAGGGCGCGGCGGACCGCCTCCAGATGATCGGGGTCGGTCGTGCGGATAAAACGATTGGGCGTGATGCCGAGCTTCGGCCACAGGCTGCGGAAAAGGCCGCTTATGGCATCGGCGTATTCCTTGGGGGTCTGGCCGGCCTTGGCCGCCGCCTCGGCGATCTTGTCGCCGTGCTCGTCGGTGCCGGTCAGGAAAAAGACGTCCTCGCCGGACAGGGCATGGAACCGCGCCAGGGCGTCGGCCACGATGGTGGTGTAGGCGTGGCCGAGATGCGGCTTGGCATTGACGTAGTAGATGGGGGTGGTGATGTAAAAACGATTCACGATCCGGTCTCCGGGTCACGGGAAGGTTTGCCGCCGCCGGGGCGGGTGTCCGGACGGGGGGGACGCCCGCGTTGGGGGCGTTCCTGGGGGACGTCGCGGCCCGGCTTGACGGGTTTGCGAAGTGGCCGGCGGCCGCGGCGCTGGGCATGGCCGGCATCCTGGCGATCGGGCTGGGGCTGGCCGCCGGGGCGGGGGCGGGGCTCCCTGGTCGGTGGCGCGGGGGAAGCGGCATCGGCCCCATGCGGCTCCGGCGGACGCACGCCAGCGGTTTCGGCCCCGGCGGCCGGCCGGGGGGCCTCGACGCTGGCGGTCCACTCGTCCACGGTCAGTTCGTGTTCCTCGCCGCCCTCGTCCAGGATGGTGATGGTCTCCCGGAAGAGGTTGGTCCGCAACACCTTGGCCATGCCGTAGGAGGTGGCGAATTTCTTGCCGACCCTGGGACAGCGTTTCTGAAACTGTTCGTAGTTTTCCTGTTCAAAGGACAGGCAGCACAGCAGCCGGCCGCAGATGCCGGAAATCTTGGTGGGATTGAGGAACAGGTTCTGTTCCTTGGCCATCTTGATGGTGACCGGAGCGAACTTGCGCATGAAGCGACGGCAGCAGCACATCTGGCCGCAATTGCCGATGGCGCCGAGCATCTGGGTTTCGTGGCGCACGCCGATCTGGCGCAATTCGATGCGCGTATGGTAGGCCTTGACCAGATCCTTGACCAGCTCGCGGAAATCGATCCGGCCGGGAGCAGTGAAATAAAAGACGATTTTCCCCCGATCATGAAAGACTTCCACATCGACGAGCTTCATCTCCAAGGCTCGGGCTTCGATGCACTTGCGGCAATAGGCCCGGGCCTCCCGGGCGAGCTTGTCGTTTTCCCGGCGGATTTCATGATCCTCCGGGACGGGCAGCCGGAAAATGGGCTTGATGTCCTCCGGGGCAGCCTCTTCGGGCACATCGTCCCGGACCAGGGTCACCTGCCCCATGCCCAACCCCTGTTCGGTCTGGACCATGACGAAGTCCCCGAGGGCAACGACAAATGGCCCGGAGTCGAAATAGTAGATGGGACCGTGATCGTGGAACTTGATGCCGAGGATATGACTCATGAGCGCCCTTGGACGCCGCGGCAGCGGCGGTAAGCATCGTTGAAATATTCCTTCTATGCGGAAATGCGCAAAACGGCAAATGCCACGAAGTGCCGCGGAAAATTTCCGAAAAGCGCGTTGACAGGGACAGGCATCAAGCGTAGGTACCCTCTTCGTCGCGCGTGAGCGGACAGCGGGCCATTAGCTCAATTGGTAGAGCAGCGGACTCTTAATCCGTTGGTTCAAAGTTCGAGTCTTTGATGGCCCACCAGGAAACTCAGGGAGTTAGGTCAAAAGCCTAACTCCCTTTTTCTTTTGGCGGTGATTTTGTCCCCCACCTGTCCCCCAATTTGAAATTATACAGGGTGAAACGGGGTGAAGATGCCTCGGTTCGCGCCGCCCTCAAAATACCTCAGCGCGGACGAACGGCGGACTCTCAAAAAAAAGAGGCTTGCCCCTTGAGCCCCCAGCCGCATATCCGCCCTATCTAGCGAACACCCCTTTTGCTTGATCCCATCCCGGGCTACAGAAGAGGTAAAATTTATTCGACCTCGGCGAAGGAGAAATCCATGGCCGCCTTCATCCATATCCCCAGTACATCTTCAGACATGGAATATTTAGTTGATCCTGTGGCGTTGACCTGCGAATGCCGGGATTGGACCGAGCGACGTCAACAGTTTCCTCGCTCCGATCCCCGCCGTCTTTGTAAGCATCTGCTTATGGCTATCAGCAATGAAGTGACTATCCCGGACTGCCTCGCCCAGTACGAAGAAACCTTCATGCGCTATAGCAATTTTGAGGACCGCGGCTTTCCTCTGGCTCAAGCCTGGACAACCGTACGCATCAAGGGGCAGGACTATGACATCTTCTTACCGCCCACCTCGAGAGACTCATGGATCAACATCTACAGCGACGATGGGAAATTGGGCTATCACCGCTTTGAGGAACGATGGAGTTATAATGAAGAGCCAGAAATATCAGATGAAATTCTTGCTGTTATCAACAACCTAGAAGCAAAGGTAAGGGATAAGAAGCCACGACAAAACAAGATCGATATCCAGGATCATACAACTGTTTCGCAGTATTCTGGCAATCAAGTTATTATCTGCCCCTTTTGCTCCATGGAATTTACTCCCGAAGATATAGCCCACAGAATTACCTGCCCTGTTTGTGGAGAGCGACTTGATGGCAAACCATCAACGAACACGCATCAACCAGACCCTTGGCAGGCTCCTTCCTCGCTTTCTACCCCATGGGATTCCTGGATAATGGGGCTCTTTCTTTTAATCGGGATGGCGATTCTGCTTGGTTGGTGCGCAAGGATGTGATTGATTACTGCACCAAGGGCGTGAAGCTGGCACCCGGGGGCAAATGCAATCCAAAGTTGCGCTCCCCTGGCGCCCTAATCTGATGGGCAGGCTCCACAAAAAAACGTATGCCCCGTGGACTCCAGGCAACCAGCCGTTTTTTCTCCAGCTGGGGGACAGATGGGGGACAGCCCGCGAGTGCCGAGGCCCGGGCTCCGCATCCTTCCCCCTGCCGAGCCCATCCCAAGCGCTCGAACCCTCCCGGCAGGGAATGATACCGACCTCCATGTTCAAGAACCTGAAGCGCGAAAAGCCGTGGGCCAGGCTCAGGATAGTCGGCGATCGTATGCGGCGGCCCCCGATCAGTCCTCGCCCTCTGTGAGACGCGACCGCTGCTGTTTGACCGTGCCGCGCCTACGCTTGGCTTCCAGCCGGCGACGTTTGGAAGCCAGAGTCGCCCGCGTCTTGCGGCGCGGCGGCCGGGGCGTCAGCGCCTCACGCAGCAAGGCCACAAACCGCTCCACGGCGAGCTTTTTATTCGTCAACTGGCTGCGCGTGGACTGGGCGACCACCCGTAGGACGCCATCCTTGCCGATGCGCCCGGAAAGGGCCGCGTGAAGACGAGCCTTTTGGATATCGCTCAAACTCGGGGACCCATCCAGATCGAACAGCAGCGTGACCCGGGTGCTGACCTTGTTGACATGCTGGCCGCCGGGTCCGCTTGCCGTCGAGGCTGTAAATCGAAGCTCATCCGTCGTTATAGCCGCGTCCGGCGTCAGACGAAGTATGGGTTCATCCATACAAATATCCTCTTTGATCACCCGCAGCACGAGTGCCCATGCCCCCCCAGTAGAACCCGTGGGAAGGTACCCTTCCTGGAAAAGCGCGGCCTCACGGAGGCAGCAATGTCACAAGCACGACTTTCGAAGGATCGGATTGGCACGATCCTCTGAAGGTGGCTCCTCGACCATGCCAAGCTCTTTTGCTCTATCGCAGGTGGTGATGTGGTAGTTGATGGGCGGTCGCCCTCCCTGAGAGGTTTTCGCCAACTTTAGCGAGAAACTCCGCCACCACGCGCCCCGCCTCCAGGAGCACTTCCAGCCCCGCCCGAACGGGTCGCCAGGACATGGGAGATGGGTGTTATGGGCTCCGCCTGCCGGTCTGGTTGCCGTTGCCATATAGCCCGAGGGGGCATAAACAACCACATACTTTTCGCACACCCGACGTGGCAGGGGCGACAATACACGTGGCCATGCTCATGATCCGATTTTGCTTTCCTGTCGGCTTTTGCCATCCTACTGGCTTCGTTGAGATAGTCATTTGCGAATCTTGAACAATTCTTCCGAGATGCGGTAAAATATGATCGACCCGCTACACTCCCTCGCTTTCTCTATCCAGGCCAATCCCGGTATCTATGCATTGTTGCTCGGTTCTGGAGTGTCACGTTCCTCCAGGATTCCAACTGGATGGGAAATCACACTCGATCTTGTGCGCAAGCTTGCCGAAGTGGCCGACGAGTCCAGCATAGCCGATCCCATTCTTTGGTATCGTGAGAAGTACGATAAAGAACCTGATTATTCAGAGCTTCTAGATGCGCTCGCCAAGACTCCGTCTGAACGACAGCAGCTTTTGCGAAGCTATCTCGAACCTTCTGAGGAGGAGCGTTCAGAGGGTATCAAGACACCAACCGCAGCGCATCGGGCAATCGCTAGTCTCGCAGCCAAGGGGTATGTCCGTGTTATCATCACCACCAATTTTGACCGACTCATGGAGACGGCATTAGTCGATGCAGGAATTGTCCCGACAGTGCTCAGTTCTCCAGATCAGGTGCACGGGGCGATGCCTCTGATCCATACCCGTTGTTGTTTATTCAAGGTCCATGGCGATTACCTTGATACCCGAATCCGTAATACACACACTGAGCTTGAATCGTACCCATCAGAATTTAATATGTTGTTGGATAGAATTCTTGACGAATTCGGTTTAATCGTCTGCGGATGGTCGGCGGAATGGGATCCCGCGTTACGGAATGCCCTCGAACGGTCTGCTTCTCGTCGGTTCAGCTACTTTTGGGCGGCGCGAGGCGAGCCAGGCACTTCAGCAACTCGATTGATTGCACATCGACGAGCACAAGTCATTCACATCGTGGATGCTGATAATTTTTTCTCTGAGATAAGCCGCCTTGTCGAAACGCTGGATCAATTTTCTCAGCCGCATCCATTATCAACAGCTGCCGCTGTTGCCAGTCTCAAAAGCTATCTTGCTGACCCCAAATATCGCATTAGACTTGCCGACCTAATAAGCAACGAAGTGGACCGTATATGTGAAACGACCGCAGGGTCAGAGTTTTCCATAGATGGGGGGCCAGGGCCGAATTCAAAAAACTTCATGGCACGGGTTCGCGCGTACGAGGCTGCCAGTGATACCTTGATAGCGATGGCTGTAGTGGGGGGATATTGGGTAGAGGGATGGCATTATGCGACATGGCAAAACGCACTGGTGAGGCTGTCAACTCGCCGCGGTGACAACGGTTTCATCCTCTGGATTGAATTGCAGGCCTATCCGGCCTGCCTACTCTTCTACGCCCTGGGGCTTGGCTCGATTGAAGCGGGAGAACGCGGGTTAATGTTTCTCGGAGAAATGTTCCGCACTCCTATTCATCGGGAACGCCAAAAAGAGAGCGTCGCAGTCGAACAACTCCCTGCTTTTTGCCTATTTCAAGATGGTAGTAGACCGGCAAAACTTCTCGAGGGGATGGAGGACCGTCGCGCTCCCTTCAATGACTGGCTCCACGACTTATTACATCCAAGGTTCCAAAAAATTATTCCATCTGATGCCCGTTTTAGCTATGCCTTTGACAAGCTCGAAATCCTAATGGCTCTCAGCTTCGCACACCATGCAAATCCATCAGAGGCGTTTGGGTATTGGGCTCCTCTAGGCTGTTATGGTTATCGGCATGACAATAGAAAACGTATCATTTATGACATTCGTGAATCTCTTTCAGGCCAAGCAGATAAATCACCTTACGTAAAAAGTAATATTTTTGGCCATTCTGTCGATGAATGCATTGCTGAAGTTGATAAGTTTACAGAATTGATAAAGGATTTGCACTGGTTTTAGGGCACAAATTATCCGCACAACAAAAGTCACATTCCGCTCAAGAGCGAAATTGAAATAATTTTGACTAATTTTATCTACGACTACTTCCAGAAACATACCTATTGGTAATAAAAAAGCGGCCCACCTCCGAAGAAGCAGGCCGCCCATGATCCTTTCGGCGCCAGCAGGCCTAGCGTGACGTAGGTCATTCCTCCTGCTCTAATGCGTCCAAGGCGACTTCCAAGTTGTACGCGGCTGTTTCGAAAGCCTGGGGGAGGCCATCAAGCATGTCCCCAAAAATGTTGTCCACGCGGCCTTCAAGTAAGGAACTCATCAGGTTACAGTAGCTGTGTGCGTGGTTGATCGCCTTGACGGCAGCATGGATATCGGGCGCGGGGTTAGGCATGGTGCACCTCCTCGCCCTTTGCCGGGCCGTGGCCGTCCATTTGGTCCAGGTCGATGGCATGTTCCTCCTGCCTGCCGGTGAAGAACTGTTCCAACGCTTTAAAGCCGCTCTCTGTGCCCTCGATGTCGGCAGTAAGGCCGTGCAGGATGTGGCCGAGGCCGCGCGCCGTCACTTCGGTCAAGGCTAGGCCGGGGCATTTTTTGCAAAGGTCTCCCAGGAAGACGAGGCCGGCCCGGCAGTCGGCTAGCGAATCCGGAATGTCCGCCAAGCAGAGGGAGAGGGATTGAACGCGGGACAAGGACAGGGTAAGCGGATGCTCAGCCATTCTCGAAACCTCCATTGTTTCGGGTTGGTCAGGCCCGGTAGGGAGCTCCACCTCCTTGCCGGGCTGATTTTTGTTGTCGTCCTCTCTGTGTTAATTCATCATCACTAACAAGGTCAACAGCATATGTTAACAAATCATCACAAGGAGGACGTATGCTCTCAAGTAATCTAGAAAAAATTATGACTGAAAAGGAATGGACTGTCCGGGCCCTAGCTGAGGCTACGCGACTTGCGCCTCAGACCATCATGCGCGCCCGGGGCCAGATGATCGGCCGGTGCACGCTGGACACCCTGGCGAACATCGCGGGAGCGCTTGGCTGCCGTGTGAAGGATTTGTTCAAGGAGGCGTAGCCAAGGACGAAGATTGTATGCTAATTTTGAATATCGATTTTCATCAACGCCATCGCAGAGAAGTGTCGTTTTCCAAAAAATCAAAAAAGGTGGAGAGTTGTGCGCATAAAAGAAGCGATACAGAAGCCTGGATCGGCATAGGGTTTTCTTGGACACCAACTTGGGCGACTATGGAGGTCGTCGAGGAGGTGTCCGATGGGTATCGATGGAGGTACGCCCAAACGTTTTTGGGCGAAGCACAAGGTCCAAGCGGT